>ERZ1046148.1203-NODE-1203-length-13502-cov-6.301777_pt1 | contig 13502 bp, 27 predicted proteins | sample MGYA00383090_ERZ1046148 | MGnify/ENA primary metagenome ERZ1046148 (study PRJEB29581, sample SAMEA5548360) | metagenome | biome: marine; feature: coastal; material: water | depth 25 m | study: Short-term variability in the microbial, nano- and picoplankton...
TTGGCCTGATCGAAGAGCTATGGAACCAATTTGGTGGTACGTATACCACTGGGTCGGACGGGAAGAAATATAAGCAGTTAGATGACCACATTAGTGCCATTTACGGTGATAGTATTACTCTCGAACGCCAACGCCTAATCTTACAACGCCTAATGGACAAAGGGTTCAATTCTAAATGTGTGCTTGGTATCGGTAGCTATACATACCAATATGTCACTCGTGATACTCATGGTTCTGCAGTTAAAGCGACATCAATGATTAAAGATGGTCGTCGTGTTGCAATTTTCAAAGCACCGAAAGGTCATGCGTTCAAGGCATCAGCCAAAGGTTTGTTGTGGGTCGGTTACGACGAAAATGGAATTATATACCAAGAAGATGATGTAAGTGAAGAACGTGAGAATCAGGGTTTATTAGAAACTATATTCCTTGATGGCCATATGGTGAATAGCACAAGTCTCCAGGAAATTCGTGTTCATATTGCCAATCAATTAGATGAGCAATTACACGGATAGAATGTGAGTAACTTCTACTTACTAGGGATGCCACGGTGTAGATCACTGTGGTTATCCCACTTATTATCTAATGGTAATTCGTATTGCTATCATGAGCGGTTATCCCAACGGAAAACGTTAATGCCAGCAACACTACCTAAGATCATGGCTGGTAAATATTGGAATATTGGTAGTGCTGACACACACCCATTGGGTTTTAATGGTAAGATTGTTGGTGATTCACCATTGGTAATCATTGAGAGAAACTTCGATGATATCGTTGAGTCATTAATTCGTAATTTCGACTTAGAGCCAAGTGATCGGAATTTGGAATTCTTGACTAGTTGTGCTAATCATCTATCCGAAATTGAATCACCTAATATGATGCGAGTGAAATTTGACGATTTATCCACACCTGCCACTGTCGTAAAAATAATTAAATTTTGCGGTGGTGATCTAGACCATGATCATATAAAGCGTATGATGGGATCTAGAATACAAGTGTTGAATAATAAGTTAGAGTTGTCTAATCACGCATTTAACGATTTTATTCGATAATAGTTTACTTTATTAAAGATACGAGTTATAATGGCGTATCTTTTATAAAGTTAATTAAGGAAATTAAATGAGTAACTACAGAAGAATGTGCCCAGATTGTGGAACTTGGATGAATGGTCATTTTGAAGAACATGATTGTAAATCGGTATGGGATGTAGAATCGACGAAGCCTAATAATCCATGGCTCATTAATCTTGTAATCTTGGTGTTATGTTTAACTACATTAACATTCTGTTCAACTGAATCTTATGCGAACGAAGACGTTGAATATATGGCAGAAGCTATCTACTTCGAATCGCGCGACCAAATATTGGCTGGTCAAATTGCAGTCGGTTGTGTAATTAAGAATCGCGTTGCTAGTCATCGTTGGCCAGATAATGTCAGGGATGTAGTTCATGATCACAAGCAATTCAGTTATTACAGTGACGGCAAACCCGAAATATTCCATGACGCGAAGTCGCACTATATAGCCACGATGATGGCTCAGCATGTATTGAATACCAATGCGTGTGATATGTATGGTAATATGGACCACTACATCAATCATGCGATTGCCGACCCTAATGCCACGTGGTATAAGAAAATGAAGAAAATAATGACCGTTGGTGATCATGCTTTCTATGGAGAAATATAATGGCCGATGTATGTGAGTATCAAGAAGGTGAATGTTGGATGACTGGACACCCAGAAGATCAATTCCGATATAAAGGTAAAGTCTATGCGTTTGCTGGATGTTGTGGTGAGGATGAAGCTGAGGAAGTGAAGGCTGAATTTAATTCCGGTATTGGTGAAAATAAATACACAGCAGGAGGGCGATGGCATGTTGGAAAAAGATGAACGTGAATCATATAATTGGATGGTCAAGCACAACACAGTTGGCTACATTATGGCAATCGGTTTCTTTGTGGGGATGTTCTTATGGATGTAATGTGTAATGTCAATTCTGTGCCATGTAGCCTAACAAAAGATAAGATTCGTGAGACCACGATACACTATCGAAGTCAGTTTGGTCATTTGGATTACTATGTGGAGATTGCCACGCGACGATTCGGATTCAGTGATGGTCATACACTCACCATTAGAATTGGTAAGATTAATCGAGCAAGTAAATTAAGGTTCGAATGTGACCTAGATGTCAGTGACATTCATGGGGCTATAATCGGAACAATACAATCATTCTTAATGGAATTAGACTAATGAACTTTTTCGAACAAATGCAGGCTGATAGACAAGCGGATGAGCAAAAAGAAATTGATGCAGCGATTATTCGTTTGGAAGCTGGCGAACGTCATGAATTGATCACTGAAAGTATGAGCACTATGGCTCGTCATAATTTTATGTATCTTCATGCTGAGCGCAGTGAACTCAAAGGTAAGAAGGATGGCGATTGTAATGTAACTCAATGTCAGAAACCTAATGCCATTATGTGGAACAACGGTACTAACGCGCGGTATTGTGAGAGTTGTGCGTCGGACATCAACAATTCATGTCGTGGCTCAGAATTCTGGCCATTATGTATCCCCAAAGAAGATCGGGAATTAATTGAGCTTGGAAAAGGAATGGCGCGAATTACTCGAGAAGCTACAAAGCCCAGAGGTTCGATCGGGGAGGATTTCCAGTGGACTGGTGCCCCACCAACACCACACAATAACCCCAAGCGAGTTGATGGGAAAGTATTGGTCGGTCGTAACAGTCGGTGCCCTTGTGGCTCCGGTAAGAAATATAAACATTGTCACATAAGGGTAGAAAAATGAAGATTAGAAGATTGAAGGTAGTAGCACCAGACGTCACAGACGTCACCGAGTTAAATAGTGGTCGGTTGTTTGTGGTACCAGAAGAGAATATCGCCGATAGTGATATACATGAATGTACAATTTTCATGAAGACTGATGAATTTTCATCGGTAGTGAATGTGGCTACTGGTGAAGTTCATGACATTCGTAATCTTGCGCATACTGATGATGTCATTGATGTGACGGATAAATTTACTTTGGTGGAATCATAATGAGTTGGATAATAGCATTATACATTTACATCGTGGTTTGGGGTGCACTATTCAGTGTTGGTAATTGGTATAAACGAATTCGTGGATACAGTGGACATTGGCTCACATTAGTTATCGATTTGTGTTGGGTTGCTGCTATTGTATATGCATGTAGCATTAATGGCTTAATTATACTTCCCGAATTGGAGGGATTAACATGAATATCGGTAGTGGTAACGGATATCCCGAAGGAGCACTAAGTAATTTTACCCCACACCCATTTATATTTGATGGGATTCAGTGTGCATCAATGGAAGGATTACTTCAGTCATTTAAATTCAGTAATCCAGATATGCAAGAACACGTTTGTACTTTGGTTGGTCGTAAGGCTAAATTCAAAGGGAAGAAAAAGAATTGGTATGATGCCCAATTACTTCATTGGAGGGGTGTCGAGTATCCTCGTGATAGCGATGAATACCAAAAATTGTTGGATAGAGCTTTCGATGCATTAGCAACTAACGCTAAGTTCAAGAAAGCTTTGTTGGCTTCTGGTGATGCCACCCTTAAACATTCTATCGGTAAAAGCAAAACCAACGAAACCATTTTAACAGTCCGTGAGTTTTGTGGTCGGTTGACCAAAATCCGCACACGTTTAGTTGGAGAGATTAACGTTGCTCGTTTCTCGTTGGCTCCATAATGGGTGGTCCATTAAGAGCTGGTTGGGATTATTTCATATTTTATTTCAGTGTGTTAATACTTGTAGCGGCCATTATTGTATCGATAGTAGTGTCTGACGGCAACAATGAGCAACAAGCTGAACCCATTGAAAGAATCAAAGAATCTGTACAAAATTCCAACGAAACAATTTGTCGGAATTTTGGTGGGAATCCTAGACCATGTATTCAGCAATTCATAATCGATGGAATTGAATTAGATTGCTTCATACTTGGTAGTGGACGAGACCGAGCGATGTCTTGTAATTGGAATCAATATCGAAATAATATAAATATTAAAAACAGGGGAAATTAATGTTTGGATTTGTTACCGAGGCTACATCAAGTCTTCTTAGTGCGGCAGTATCGCCAGTGGCTGATGTTGTTGATGTATTGGATGGCCTATCTGAAGGTGAAATTCGTGAGAAAGCTATCTTGCGTTTAGGTGCTGATGCAGTTGGTGGAATGGCATTAGCGGAAGTGATCGAGGCAATGCGATGAATGAACCTAAAGTTGTAGAAGTTGTAGAACTCAAACATTCACACCATATGTTGGTTGGACATCCATCTGAATTCAGAATGAACTTCATGGATATGCCGATGATGTCCATCATGAACGATTCCAGTAGATTAGCCCCTCTGAACGACTTCGAAATTAATCAGCGGTATGCTAAGAAGTTCCACATTCATGGCGAAGATAAATATATCATTTGGTCGATGGAACTGGAAACATTAGTTGGACAACCACTGAAATTATTCGACGATCTTCGTTATGAAGTTGATCGATTGAATCTCCGATTAACCAATAGCTATCATGCTAATAAAAAATTGGAAAAAACGAATGAACATCATCGGAAGTGGTCTATTATATATGAAAATAAAGCGGATGATCTTCGACAAAAAGTACACACACAAAAGTCTATCAGTTATGTTCTGGGTGTTTGCCTAGTGATAGCTGGTGCAGTAGCAATGGCGGGTTTTAATGTTATATAGAATAGATTACGATAACTTAAGTAAAGAAGAAGAACTTGAGATGATAATAAAGTCTCAAAATGGCGACATAAATGCGACAACGAAATTAGTTGAGACTAATATTAAGTTGGTGTGGCGAATCGGCAGACAGGCTGGGATTATAGTGGCTGACTCCGATTATAATAACGACTCGACCCAAGATGGCATCGAAGGATTATTGATTGCAATCAGGAAGTTCAATATAGACAGTGGATTACGATTAAGCACATATTCGTCGCATTGGATTCTTCAGGGTATGCAGCGACCTAAACAACGTGGGGATTATTCGGGATTTATGTCTAATCCGGTACACCACGCGTCAGTGTGTCGATTATTGCGCCATATAATAATATCACTCGATATAAAACTCGATAAATTTAATGTTTGGGAAGAATACCTAAAAGAAGTTGAACGTCGTGACATAAATAATCAGTATGGAAAGGCTCAAGTATTAGCTTCATTAGAATACCTACAATCATCAAATTTCTCTGGATATGATGCACATGGTTCCGACGATTCTGAGGAATATTCTGAATCGATATTCGACGATATCGCCATCAAGCAAGATAGCCCTGAAGAAGTGTTGACTAAGGAACGAATGAAAGCCAAATTGGAATATGCATTAGAAGATTGTAAGAGCCTGAATGAACGTGATGCCCTAATAATCCGCATGCGATTCGGTATTGGTGCATATGAACCGTCAACACTAGAAGAAATTGGTGTCGTGGTTGGTGTCGTCCGAGAACGAGTACGACAAGTCCAAAATTCTGCTCTCATTAAATTAAAAAGATATTTAAAATTTGAGGGTATTACCAAGATGTCTGATTTATAATGATGTCTAATAGTTAACCTAAAGGAAATCTCATGAAGTACACACAAGAATTCTATGTTCGCTTATTGCTCGATATAGAAGGAAAGACCATAACACCAATTATGCGTCAATCCATAACACACAGATTCGATGAACTCGATACCGATGGAGCAACAAAATCTCTATTACCACGAGTGGTTCGTGCATTAAGTGGGAATTGTTGTGTGGACGATAAATTGAAATCTGGTAGTGGTCGCGGCTTTGTTAAGTTGGTTCGTGCAGCAGCATTAGAAATTAACCCGAACAAAGTCTTAGGTGAGGTCACATACACTCGTACTAATGGCACAAAGGGGCACAAGAAGCTCGGAACCCTCGATGGGTCGTGTGATTCACATAACAGCGTAATTACCATACCGGAGTTGTCGGGCGAATTTCCAACTCCACCAGTCGCACCAAAAGAACCACCAGTTCGACCATTACGCGATAATCCCAGTGATCATTTAAGTTCTATTGACGAAGTTATTAACTCGTGGCAACCAACCCCGACAAAACCTTCGCGAGCAGAATTATTCACAATTAGTATAATGGATAAAATCCATTATATATTAGACTATATTCATACCAAAATTGATAACCTTATTGGAGGGAAATTATGAAGAATAAAACAGCCGATGTGCCATATACAGGTGTTCGGGAAGAAGTCATTAAGGATGCAAAGCCAACCTTAAATGATAAATCATTAACATTGTTATCTAAGTGGATAACCGAGCGATATAAAATTCGCGTTAAGAAAGATGTTGAAAAGATTCCAGCACCTTGGACTAATTGCCCAATTTTACAAAAGGTTAAATTCACCAACGTTTTTCGTGAAGATGACCGAGCAACTATTTGGTTAATCGACAACGTGTGTAATAACCCGAAATTAACATACGAGAATAAGATTCTCAATTGTATATTATTTCGTTTATTTAACAAGATCGAAACTTGTGAATTAATTGGAATGCCGTTGGATTTCAGTTTCATTAAATACAAAGATGAGATTCGCGAAATTCTCGAAGCCCACGAAGAGAAAGATCCGAAATATATATTCTTCACTTCTGCATTCAATACTGGTGGATTCAAGGCTGGTAGTGTTAAGCACACTGGCGAAGAATATATCCCGATGCGCCCGATTTCATTCATGGAATATATCATTAATGATAATATCATGGAGCGCCTACTTGACGCAGAATCTCCAGAATTTGTTATAAAGGAGCTAATGGAATATACTGGTATTGGTAAATTCTTAAGTTACCAAATTTTTGTAGATTTCACTTACATTGAACAGTATCCGTTCAGTGAAAACCACTACACAGTATCCGGACCTGGATGTTCATTGGGATTATCATTCTTGTTTGAAGATAAAGATGGTATGACAGATGCAGAATGTTTATTTTGGCTACGTGACAACCATGGGGTATTGAACATTGATTGGGAAGAATTGCTACATGATCGTGCACCCTTCGATCGCTGCACAAACGTTATGTCACTCGAAAACAATTTCTGCGAGTTTAGTAAATACTACAGATGCACCGAAAAACTTGAAGCAGGCGAAACAGTCCGCGCTCGTGTTAAGTACGATGGCGAAGGCTTTTCGGGTGCCAATTTGGATGGTTTCTTAAAATGAGTAAATGGACAGATATTGAAATAATGACCTTGGCGATGAACGGGTCGACACACACCCCAATAAAATTAATGAAATTATTACCGAATCGAACGTGGAATGGTATTGCTAAGAAATGGCAACACATCACATTAGCTTATAATAATGCTTGGTTTGTTGGTGACACTAAATCCATTAGACAAATGAAACGTATTAGACAACTTCTCATTCGATTCGGGTTTAGTGTCAGCCATAAAGAATTCTCTTGGCGTAAGGGTGCACCGAAATCGAAATTTGGGTCGTGGAATCGCGCACGTCGCAATAGTGCACCGAAATCACTTTGTGGGTCTCTGAAGATCTATCAACCAGAAACGAAAGAAGATATCCGTGACTACTTAACTGGTCGTGGATGGAATGTTCTTGCTGGTGGTAAATTCGACCACCCAGATTTCCCTGAATTGGAGATATCATTCATTACTCCGAGATTGATGGAACGATTGGGTTGTGGTAACACTAGACTTGCGTTGCACACGAAAGGTCTAGATTACAATCTAAAATTCGTCGATGGATTCAGTCATGCCGATAATCGATCGGTCATCGAGATTGTTTTGGTTACTAGTAAGGTCAAGGTCTCGCGATGAAACCAGAAGAGTGGTATTACAACAAAAACCACCCTTATCACGTGGTATCTGGAACTGGAGAAGGTGGAGTTAGCCTTCTTATCAGGAAGAACTTTTTTGTCTGGATTTTCAGGTTAATAGTCTATTTGGAGACATCCCGTTTTGTTGTCGATGGGCGTGGGAAGATAATCGTCTATAATCACATAGATTTATTGGCTGCTATCATAGACCGTAAGCATAAAATTCATGCTTCATATCATAGTAACAGTTATAATGCAATCGAATATCATTCGGGTGAATATAATGACGCATGGGCTGGTAAGTTGTTTTATTGGTCTGATAAATCAATTGAGCGGAGTGAACTACTGAAAGATCCATACCAATTCTGGATTTATGGATACAAAGCCCACTTCCAATTAGAAACTGCATTTGGTAGACGTAAATATTACGCATACTATCGTCCAATAAAATAACTTTACTTTCGAGATGAGATCGAGTATACTGGGTCTCATCTATTAGAGGAACAATGAATGCAATGTACAATTAACAACGATATCGGTGAAATTCAGGTTTGTGGTGGGTACCAACAAACGATAAACGAATATGGCATCTGTGGCAGTGAATTCATGCAAAACAATTACATCGAGAATTATGCTAGCCATAAAACTAAATTTATCGGTGAGTTGGGATTGTTGAAGCAAGAGCAGATTTCATTCATGTGTAGTGAATATGCAAATCATTGGGATAAATTCCGTGATCTTTGTCGCACTATCCGGATAAATTACGATGGATATTGGCACACTTGTCCAATATTCGCAGTACCTTGCTTATACAAAGAAATTCCAGGATGTAAATTCAAGGTAAGTTTTTCGCACGATAATGGCATATATGGAATTATGTGGAATACCACAGATACCGATGCTATTGTAAAGTATATACAGGAGAATGTGAGATGAGAGAATCTCGATTATTATTTGAAATTTTAGAAGTTTGTGTTGATGGAATCGAAAATTCCAAAGATGGCTTGGAAACATACACAGAAGATTCTTTGGCTGATCATGGCGACGGCCAACAAGTTGGTCGTGAGGCTGCTTATCGCAATGTCGGTAAAGTTTGTTGCGCTAAATTAATGGAGGTGTTGTGATGGGTGGATTATTAATATTCATTGTTGTGGTATTGGCGTTGGCTTTATATCTTCTTCCATCACTGATCGCTGAACACCGTGAGACTCAACACCGGAATATTATATTCGTAGCAAACGTGATATTGGGTTGGTCTGGTATTGTTTGGGTGGTTCTATTAATATGGGCGTTTTTGGACGATGAGCGGTGGAACCGTCATGTTTAGATTCACGAACTTCTCGATGTTGGAACAACATGTAACATGGCGCGATCGACTAAATAATGGTGCTGCGTGTTACTGTGTCGTATGTACATTTATGATGAATGTATGGTTGTTTGGTGCTCTCATCTACACAATGGTGAAATAATGGAAAATACAAGAAATTACATAAATATTAAAATATTACAAAATCGATTCATGATTGAATTGCTTGCTAATAACAACAATGGCGATTTTCCATCGGGGTTATTAATTGAATTACGAAAGATGATTGCTGCCGATGGATATGTATCCACAGTGAATAGCGCTCGGCTTGAAATTATTGGTGGGAAGAAAATGATCCTGAAGACTAAATACACACCAATTGACGATGAAGTCATCCCCGAACTATTAATATGGGAGTTATCATGAAACAACACATAAACGGTATTACTACTGAGTGTAGATCGATTGCTATTATGTTCATGAATGAACAAACACAGGAATACTCTGCGGCTGGATATCCATTAACGGTAATCGACACGGGAATTAGTACATACATCGATCGTGGTGAACAAGGGGTTGTTCGCATTGAAAATCGAAATACCATTGGAATTATAATGAAAGGTGCGAAGGTGTTACCATGAGCGAAGAATTAGAACCACTTCACGTAATGTACGATTGGGAAACCGCCGACAAACGACCAACTGCTGCAGTGGCATCAATAGCACTCATTTTATTTCGCCCAAGTGAGCTTAAAACTTTCGATGAGCTAGTAGCCAGTGCTCTACGAGTTAAGTTCGATTTGAAGGCGCAGTTTCGCGATTTTGGGCGTACTTGGGATAAAGAAACCATCGACTGGTGGAGACATCCCGATCAAGCAGAAGCATACAAGTCTGTTATTGCTCCACATGAATCGGATGTGTCACTGAAAGAATTTGGACCAATCCTTGATAAGTGGTTAGCCGAAAATGGATACATGGCCAATACTGGTGAGAAAATTTGGACTCGTGGTAACGCTTTCGATCCGCCTATATTATCGGATATATTCGAATCCTTTGGTTGGGAAGAACCAATGCCATGGTGGAACCTCCGTGATGTACGAACTGAAATCGATTGTATAACTCCATACTGGAAACCCGATCATGCTGGTTACGGTTATATAGATGGATTCCCATACCCAGATAATTTCATTAAGCACAAAGAAGAACACGATTGTGCTCGTGATATACTAATGATGCAATATGCACATATTGGTATGTGTAATATGTTAAATGAACAACCAGAAATAATTGTACCGGAGAATGTGTAATGAATAATATCAGAAAGAAACAACGAATTAATAGAATTAAATTCGTTGTAGGTCTCATTATTATAATGACAACATTCGTTTCAGGTGGTGTACTAATCGCTAATGGTCTGTCGGGTATTAGTGACAAAGTTTCAACTTTAAATGATGAATATGAAAAGGCAGTTAGTGTTTGTGTGGAGCGTGAGCGTAAACCGAACCACACACCAGCCGATCGTTTGGCTCTTGATGAACTATGTGCCAATGAGGCACGAAGAGGTGTATTCTAGTGTCTTGTCATAATGGTGAAACTTGGTGGCAACGCAATGGAGCTAGTGTTGGGATTTTCATGTTTGTGGTATTTCTATGTCTATTTGTATATAAAGAATATTCAATGAAGGCTGAATGGAAGGCTAATTACGAAACTTGTATGTCTGGTATGAGAGCCGAGACTTGGGATTACGCTGATGCAGTTTGTGAGCGTAAAGCTAACCGTATTATTTACTTAAAGAAAAAATTCTATTAGGGCTTTACTTTATAATCTGGTCGCGTATAGTGACCTCATCAGTTAGGGATTACCCCGCTGTCATATAATAATTCTCGAGGAGAGAACCATGGAATTTTCAAGTATTAAACAAGCAGTAGCAAATAAGTTCACAAGCTTAGAAAATGCACCTCTATTTGTTTCTAATGCAACCAAAGATGAGTTGTGGGACACATACCTTAATAGTTTCCCAGAAGGAACAAATCCAATTTATTTAGAACGCACCGAACACGATTGTAATTGTTGTAAACAATATATTCGTGCAGTTGGTAATGTATTAGCTATTGTAGATGGCGAGCTTGTTTCACCATGGGACATCGAAATTGGTGGATTCTACCAAGTTGTCGCTGATGCTATGTCGGCTCTGGTTAAATCCAAAGGCATCGACACAATATTCTTACACAGCGAACGTTCTGTTGGTACTGATAAAAATTTACAATTCAATGACCCTTCTATTGAATGGTCTCACTTTCATCAGGTTCTCCCAAGAAATGTAGTCACTCAGGATGTTGGTGCTCGCAAAGGTAAAGCTCGTGATCATTATAACACATTAAGTCGCTCCATGACGGAGATCAGCAGAGAATCTGTACAACTCGTACAGGAACTAATAGCCCAGGATTCTCTGTATCGTGGTAATGAGCACAGTCGAACTCTCAGTACTCTTGCTGTGTGTCAACGTGAATATGATGCAGCAGAGAATAAAGAATTTTATTGTTGGGAAACTTCTAGTGCATTAGGTCACGTTTCGGCATTCCGTGGTACTGCTATTGGGTCATTATTATGCGACCTATCCGATGGACGACAATTAGATTCAGCTGTTAAATCATTCGAAGATAAAATGTCAGGCACTAATTACAAACGCCCGAAAGCATTAATCACGCAAGGTATGATTAAGAAAGCAGAAGACACTATTGTTACACTTGGTTGCACTGAATCGTTACCTCGTCGTTTGGCGGTCACTGAAGATATCACAATTAATAATGTATTATATGCAGATCGTTCCACACAGAAAGAAATGGGAGTTTTGGGCATATTAAATAGCTCTGCGAAAGTAACTCTACCAAAGCTTGACAAAGTGGAAGAAGTCTCAATTGAGCGGTTCATTAATGAGATTTTACCTCAATCGACATCTATCGAATTAGCTATGGCTAATAACCAAGTCAGTAACTTAATGACGTTAGTTGCACCACTCAATCCTAGTGCTAATTCGATACTGAAATGGAACAACAATTTCTCATGGTCGTATAATGGTGAAGTTGCCGATTCAGTTAAAGAATTAGTCCGAGTCGCTGGTGGTAAAGTTGATGGAGATTTCCGTTGTTCATTAAATTGGTTCAATTCAGACGACTTAGATTTACATCTACGATTACCGAGTGGGCACACCATATATCATGGGCAAACATATTGTAATGGTGGTCATTTGGATATTGACATGAATGCTGGTGGTAAGAGTAGCGCAACTTGCCCAGTAGAAAATATCACTTGGGCGAATCGTGGAGAGATGCCTGAAGGTAATTATAAAGTCATTGTCGAGCAATACGCTCGTCGCAATAACAACGAAAAATCTTTTGGGTTCGGTATCGAGATTGAATTTGATGGTGTTGTATACAACTTCAATTACAATCAAGGTCAAACAAACGGTGAGCGCATTAGTGTAGTGAAATTCAATTACACCAAAGCTAATGGGTTGGTGATTAAGGATTCGATTGGGGAGTCGACATCGAGTGTCGATCATTGGGGTGTGACCACACAACAGTTCCGTAAAGTTAACATGATCATGAATTCACCAAATCATTGGGATGGTGAAGAAACTGGCAACAAACATTGGTTCTTTATATTGGACAAATGTATCAATCCAGACCCAGTCCGTGGATTCTATAATGAATTCTTACGACCGGATCTTAATGAACACCGTAAAGTGTTCGAAGTTTTAGGTAGTAAAATGAAGCCTGAGCACTCAGATAATCAGTTATCTGGACTTGGCTTTTCAAGTACACAACGCAATGAAGTATTATGTAAAGTATCAGGTGCATTCAATCGCATCATCAAAATTAAGTTCTAGGAGAACACCATGAATATATTTAAACAAGCAACAAAATTAAACTTATTATTTTTATCGTCTCGTGGTCCAATTACAGTTAATGATTTATGGGCGATGCCATTAAATAGCACTAATGGATTCAATTTGGAAGCGGTGGCTCAGTCTCATCATAAAACAATCATTGAGCTTAGTGAAACCAGTTTCACCACTAAAGCGAACCCAGATACCGAATTGGCTGAACTTCGAATGGAAATCATTAAAGAAGTTATTGCTGATCGCCTAGCTGAAAATGATGCGAAGATTAACGCGAAGAAGAATGCTCAACGCATTGCCAAGCTTCAACGCATTCAGGCTGAACGTAAAGATGGTGCTGATGACAAACTGTCCGACGAAGATATAGCTGCTGAAATTGCTACATTAACTTCGTAACGCAACCCAACAAAAAAGCCCCAACCGATTATGGTTGGGGCTTTTTTGTGG
>ERZ1046148.1207-NODE-1207-length-13484-cov-6.276566_pt1 | contig 13484 bp, 13 predicted proteins | sample MGYA00383090_ERZ1046148 | MGnify/ENA primary metagenome ERZ1046148 (study PRJEB29581, sample SAMEA5548360) | metagenome | biome: marine; feature: coastal; material: water | depth 25 m | study: Short-term variability in the microbial, nano- and picoplankton...
CAAGTTTAGCTTTGAAGTCATTAATGTTTGCCATTTTTTATTTCTCCTCTACTAATTAACCGCCTGCGACTTCTTCAAAAGAAACGCCGGTTCGTGTTGCGATGAATTGTAATGTAATAAAGTTGATACTTCTTGCTGGTTTAATAAATATCTCAGCAATAAATTCATTTCTATCAATTACTTCACCTGTGTTATTTGTTTCATCACATACTACTAAAAAGTCTGTGATACCTCGTCTACCTTGTACTTCTCTTAAAAAAGGTTCTACAATGTTTCTGAAATTCGCTCTTGTAAATTCATCATTGAACTCAAAAAGTTGGAATTTAGAAGCAGTTGATATTGCCTTCTCTAAAACAATAAACAATCTTCTAACGTTGATTCTATCAAATGCGCTAGGAGCAGATAAACCAGTTTTGTCTCCAAACAATACTGTACCTTGGCCTGGGAATGTAACCACTGGGTTAATTCTTGCTTTGTACAATTCGTCTCTTTGAGATTTACTTGGGTTATATGCTAACTTAACAGCACCTCTGATAACACCTCTGTTTAATCCTGCTGGTGAAAACCAACTGTCTGCAATTAAATCAGTTCTAGCCGCTAGACCTGCAATGTCACCGTTTAATGGTACATATCTATATACGTCATTATATCTGTCGTACATATATTTGTAACCACTATCTAACATAACGTAAGATGAAGAACGGATACCGTTCATAAATCCTATAACGTTTTGTGTTTGAGTGATTGAAGAAGTGATACCGGCAACATCTGATCTCTCTGGAGATACGAATGCAATAGCGTCCATTCTTTTTTCTGCAATTGATATTAGATCGTCTACGTGAGTAGCGTTACAAGATCCACCGATAATTAAACCTACATCAACTGTTTCTGCGTCTTCAAACAACTCGTAAGCAGTTTTGATTTCGCCAGCTGTTGCTGTTGAACCATTTGCACCGTTAACTAAAGAATCAGTTTTTGGTGTATCAACTGCTGTGAAAGTTATTCCTGCAGCTGCTGAACCGTGGTTTGATCCTGAAGCATGATGATCCATCCAGTAAATGTAATTTGATTTATTATAAATTACGTCTCTTACATAGTTTGAATCGCCTTGTGGTGATTTAGCGTCTGAAGCTTTTGATACTTTATCGTAAACTTCAATTACTTCGCCAGTTTTTCCTGTGATGTTACCATCTTCGTCTATCACGACAACGTGCATTTCATCATTTACTCCGCTTTTTGAAGCAGCGTAAGGAGATGTTCCTGGAGCACCTGAAACAAATTCATAGAACTCCCAAAATCTTCTTACGTTTGCACCATTAGCTGGTACTTGATGTAAACCACCTTGTAGTGTATCCGCTCTAACAAAAGTTATGTCGTTAGTGCTAATACCTGTTATTTTATATTTTCTACCATCGTAATCTGTTCCACCAGCACTCGCTGAAAACTCAACGATATCGCCGACTGCAAAACCAGTTCCCGATGTTAATGTTACTGTTGTATGACCAACAGCCATACTAGTATCATCTATTGTTGTTTTTGCATCCTCTTGGAAGCCTGTTGCGCTGTGACAAACAGAAACTTTAAGGCCGTTGCCCCAAACTCCTGCTGTTCTAGCTGCCCATTCTCCGACAGACGCCTGACCAGCATTGTAATTATCCTGGTAGTCTTGTGTATTTTTGATAGCAACTGCTGAGCCTGAAACGGCTGCGTTTGCTAAACCAGTATTTTGTACTCGTACTACTCTTAATGCGTTAGAGTATTGTAAGAAGTTTGCAGCTGAAAAAAATGCTTCAAAATTATTGTTATCGGGTTTTCCGAAAACACTTACTAACTCTTGTTCACTAGAGATTGATGTAATCTGATCTAAAGGACCTTTTCTGAACTCGCCAGCAAAGGCACCAATTGATGTAGATACAGCAGGAATGATTCTTGTTAAATCTTTTTCCTGTACAAGAACACCTGGTGATACTTGAAATGCCATAGGTTATTCTCCTCTTAATTAGCTAATTATTAATATATTATAATTCACGTCTTTGTAAGTTTTCTTACATCCATATTTAAAGCCAGTACAGATATTTATAATAACCTAGAAATAGACTATTGTCCTTTTCTAGAGACAGGAAACCATCTGGTACCGTACTCGTCAACTGTTTCCTCATCTTCAGGATCAGTCACTCCATCGTCTACAAAACCAAATGGTGCCATGTCCTGTTCTATCAAATTCTTTTGTTCCTCGTACATTTTTAAACGTGCATTGGTATTTGTCAATTCCTTAAAGTAGGGTTGATTAGATAACCAACCAAATATAACTAAACACATCATTAAATCATCATTGGAACCGTCTTCGGCCTGCCAACTTTGGCCTCTTTTAGTAAAGGTTGACATCTCCTGTATGATATTAAAATCATTAACAACAACTTTGTCACCCTCAATTAATGTTTTTAAGTTTGAACAACCTACTTTTTTAATAGATTTTGTCATACGAACACCCATAGATGACCCACGGCCACTATACATAGCACCTAATATTTGACCAGCACGACCTTTTTGTGTTGTCATTAATAAATTAGGGTACTCAATTTCAAATTGTAAGGCGTCGGCCACTTGTTGACCTATATCATTTACCTCTGTTAATATATGTGCTTGATTATATGCTAAACAAACTCTAGATATTATATTAGGAAATACAAAAGGTTTAATTTCGTTACTTCTATATTTTGCTACAACTTTATAAGGCATACTAGTTACATCAAATACTAAAAAGGCAGAATAATCTTTATCTACACCACGTGATACATCAACAGCAGCCACATAAGTATGTCCTTCTTTTCTATCTTCATATATGTCAACACCTTGAGCAGACTTTATAGGTGTTACATAAGGTGTTGCCTTAATTTTAGAAGCTGATATTAAAGTATTTACAGAACCTAAAAACTCACACTCAAACTCTTGTTGGAATTGTTCTTCACTTGTGTTACGTATAGTTTGTTCTTTCCATTTATCATCACGACCTGGTACTTCACTCCAATGTACCTCTATAGGAATATAATCATTCTTTTTATTGATTGCGTCCATCCAAATCTTATAGTACATGTTCATACCATAAGGTGTAGATACTATAATCATTTTAGTTTTTGTACCAGCAGATATTGTAGGATAAACTGAACTAAAAAACATTTCGGCAATATTAGTAGGTACGAAAGCAAACTCATCAAGAAAGATAATATTAAATGAACCACCCCGAATAGCACTTGAAGAAGTGGCAGCCGCAACAATGGTAGATTTATTTTCTAATTCTATATTACCTTTGTTCCAGTTTATTACACCTTGTTGTAACCATTTTGGTAAATTTTCATATGCAAGTTGCAGTCTACCTAATATATCTCTAGCAGTAGAACTTTTGTTTGCAAGTATGGCTATGTTAGAGTTTGGATTAAATAATGCATAATGCAATAGATAAGAAATAGTTGTTGTAGATTTTCCTGATTGTCTTGGTAGTTTACATATAGTAAATCTATTCTCGTGAATTTTTTGAACAATATCTTTTTGAAATCCATACATATTAAAAGGCACTAGACCCTCATCAAGAGATACAATACGGATATATTTTTCCATAAAGTATATTGGATCTTCAGCACACTTTTGATATTCTACTATCTGATCTTGTGTATACTCAACAGGAGTATTAACCTTTTTAAGATTAGGATTCCCTAAATATGCTTCACTCATTTTTTACTCCTTTTCGGGAGTAATATTTTTTTCAATTGTTTCATCTTCTTGTTTTCTATTTAACATTTTCTGCAACTCGGCAGTTGATCCAACAAAAAGAGCATTTTTTACATTTGTGTTTGCAGTCTTTGGTACTTGTTTTAAGTCTTTTAATTTTTTTTGTAAGTCTTGTAGTTTGTCAACAGTACCTGCAACTTGTCCTAATAATTGGCCTGCAACTTCATATGCTCTAGGGTGTTGGCCTTCTTTTGCAATTTCTAATATTCCTTCAATAGCTTCATTACCTTTATCTATTAGATTATAATAACTATCTCTACTATAAGCGTAATCTTGATTGATATCTTTTTCTGTTTTTACTTCAACATCACCTTTTGGTCTTTCCACAGGTGGTTGAAATTCTTTTGGTTGTGTAGCTTCAGGTATACTTTCAATACCTAAAATTTCATTTACCTTGTCTTCTAATTTTGCCATAACTATTCATCACTTCCTGTCTTCACGTTATATTTTTTACCGTCAGTAAAATTTTCTATTGTTGTTGTAAATCCAAAATCATCATTTACATCAGCTGATATAGGATTTGGTACAACTGTAATTCTTTCTTCTCTTGGTGGATTGTTTACTGTATCAGCATATAAATCTGCTTGTACTTTTTTAATAACACCTTGATTAGTTGTAGGACCAAACAAGTATGTTTTAGCAGTAAAATTCATTGAGTATATAACTGCTCTTCTATTTGTAAATGCACCATCATAACTGTCTTCATAGTTTACATTGTTTAGAATAATAGGTACGTCTCTTTTTATATTCATATCAGGCATAACATTTACTGTTACTGTATAATCTGGTTGAAAGAAAGGTAATATTTGTTCTACAATTTGTAAACCATTTTCAGCAGTTGCTGTAAAAGCATAAACATTTAAACTTATGTTATATGGTACAGGTGTATAATTAAAACTTTGTTTTTTTGAATCTGCAAAATCTGTTGGCGATGTTTCTAATAATGGATATTCAGCATATCCTGTTGTAGTATTTGCTTGTTCAAACTGAATATGACCACTATCATCTTCCATATATACTCTGTCCATTTTAGCAACAGATTGATCTCTTGTCAATGGTGTTTTTTCCGTTCTATATTTTTGAACTCTAGTTAATTTTCTACTAGGGTCATATGATAATCCTGATATTTCAAAACCTATTCTAGGCAAAGTTAATGCCATTGATCTATCATCTAAATCTTTTTGTTCATCTAAACGAACTAAAAACTTTTCTTTAGGAGCATATGCTAAAGGAACTTTTATTCTTTTTAATACAGCACCAGTTTCCTTATTAGTACTTTCAATAACTATATTATTAAATAGTTGTCCGAAAGCAATAATAATCTTTCTTAATCCTTCATTGTAAAACGGTGTTCCAAACATTATTGTCCTTTATCGGCTATCTTACCTTTATTAATTCCTTCTTTGATTACATATTTTTGTGTGCCGTTTGCACCAGCAACCACTTCTTTTTTTAAATTTCTTGATAGTTCCATTTCTTTTTTTTGTTTTAAACTTTTATTATGAAACTCATGTAATTGTCTATGTCTATCTCTTTCCATTAAATGTCTACCTCCCCAAATGGATTTCTTTCAGTAAAATCTAGTACATCATCTGTTACAGAAGCAGTATCAAAACCGGCTGCCGTATCTAAATCTAAATTTTGTGCATAATCAGATTGAGTCTGTACTGTAGTTTTTGTTGCGTCATATTCTTCGTTTAATAGGAAGTTAGCATTACCAGATGATACATCATCTTGTTCTAGTTGCATACTACCAGCTTCGTTTTCTAAACGCACTCTGTCTACTAATAGATTAACTGAATTTTCTCTTTCTCTTTTATCAATGTCTTTTATTCCGACATCTATTTCTTCGTTTGAATATTCCCAACGTGTAACTCTTAATTTGTAAACAGGTAAGTTACCTAATTGAAAGAAAGGTTCCTGATCTTCTACAAATTGAATTTCAAAGAAACTGTTCATCAAAGGAAAAAATAATATATCTCCTTCGTTAGGTCTGCCTGGTACTGTTAAGGCAACTCTTGTATCTACTTTGTTATGGAATCTTCTTTTAGAAACAACTAGTGTTGTATCTTCTCTTATTTCTAATCCGAATTTATTAATTAACTCTTGTTGGCCTGCAAATCCTTCAGTAGTTTCAAAATACATTTCAATAGGTAAAGCATTTTTAAATTTACTATTAACATCTTCACCTAAAACTAAATCTCTATTTACCATTTCTCTTGGCATATAGTAGATTAAATTACCATATATTTTTAATCCTTCTATGATTAAATCTTCGTATAGATATTTTTCGGATGCATTTCCGATGCCATCTCCGTGCTGAAAGTATGGATTCATTACTACCATAGTTTTTATCCTATTAGAAAGTTATGAGGCTCTTCAAATGTTGTACGTATTTCGTTTTCTAGTTTTTCACATTCTTGTAGTGATTCAGAATATATTTGGCCTCCGTTAAGAGTCACACCACCTATCATAGCAACGCCGTTGAATTTAGATAGGTTTGCTCCCCATTGTTTTTTAAATAGTGTTGTGACATATCTTTTTAACCACTGGTCATTGTATACATCTGTAAATGTTTCCGGATCTAATTTTCTAAAACAATCTATTACTAAAAATTCACCTACTTTTAAATCTTCTTTCCAATCCATATCAATGAATAGTTTGTTATCGTTTTGATTAAATCTTAATGGTTTTTCACCAACTAAAATGTGATCTAAAAAGTCTAACTGTCTCATCACAAGATCATAGTTAACTACCGATGTTGAAGAAAAATCATAGAGATCATTTAGTCTCATCTGATATCTTACATCAAATAAATTCAAACTTCCTTTACTTGAAAAAGGAAATAAATTAGTTACAGATATAACTGATTCAGGAACTACTATATAATTTTGATTTTCTTTCCATGTTGTAGTTACCGAATTTTTAGTTTGTGATTCTGCTACGTCTCCGTTAGTAACAATTCTATCATAATCAGCTTGTGTATACTCATATTTTAAGTAACATCTTCTTATTGCATTCATATGATATTGAGAATAATATTGTAAAGCTTCATCAAGTCTATCCTCTAATTGATCATTGTCAACGTTAATTTCTATAACAGGTTGACCTAATGCTCTTAAAGCGTAATCTTTTAACTGTTCTCTTGTTGTTGGTGTTGCCATAATTCTATTTATCCTCTTTTTAACTACCTTGCATTCGCCGGAACGTTATTACTACCTACTATAATTTATCATCCCAAATAGCTTTAATTTGATCAACTGTTGTTGCTGTATCTACTTGACTTGGTAAATCTCTTAATGTTTGTTTATCTGTAACAATTGAAGTAGTGTCTGAACCACTTTCATTTGCTCTCATATAATCAACATCTAATTTTTCTAATGCTGGTTTTCTTGCTTCTCTTATTTTATTTTTCCAAACATCTTTTGCTTTATCTATATTTACAAATATTGCCATTAGTCTCCTACTCCATCAGTTAATTCTGCATCGTCAATATCCCAAGCATTTCTAAAAGTTCTATCACTTGAAATATCTGATACATCTACAATTTTATAATTTAATCCAGTTGGAACATCTTTTTGTGCAATCTGTTCTACTGTTAAACCACAATTTGCAGGAACAATTATTGCTATGCTACCATCTGTGTTTTTATATATTATTCTTTTATCCATAATTTTTCTCCTTATCTAAATACTGCTGACCCAACAAAAATTGAATCTGCTAAAGATTGATTACCATCACTTGTTGTTTGAATACGATATTGATTTACTTTTACATCATTTCCATAGGTACTATTTGAACCAAGTCTAACATTTTGACCAACAGCACTACTAGTATATTTACAACTTGCTACAGCAGAATATTCATTGTCTGGCATATTTGATGAGAAATTAACTAAATAATCTCCAGTTCCATTATCGGTAACACTGCTTATATTTCCACTATCTCTTATAGCAACTGTACCAGAACCATTAAAATTAACCCAAGCTACAACTGAACCTGCACCAGATGATATTCCTGTTAATGCAGAACCATCACCTGAAAATGCTGTAGCTGTTACTGTTCCTGTAACTGATATACCACTACCTGTTGTTTCTAGTTTTGCTGAATCTTGATAATACATTGTGACACCATAATCATTATTGGCGTATATATGTTTTAAACCAGAACTATTTGCTAGGTTAAAGTTTGTACTTTGTATATAAAGTTGATTGCCTGTTACATCTTTAATAACACTACTATATCCATCGTGAAGAATTTGCATATCATCACTTGTACCAAGAAAAATTGTGGCGCTGTCGGGTAGTTTAATGCTATTGCCATTTGATTCTAAATCACCACCAAGTTGAGGTGATGTGTCATCTACTAAATCTGAAAGAGTATTTGGCGCTGCTGAACCAGTATAACCAATCGCACCTTGTGAACCTGTATCTCCTTTTGATCCTGAATAACCTATTACGCCTTGATCACCTTTTGATCCTGAAAAACCTGTTACACCTTGTATACCTTGTGATCCTGCTGAACCAGTATAACCTTGTGATCCTGTAAATCCACCTGTTAATGGTTGTAAAGCCCATGCATCCCCATTCCATTTCCATGTACGTACACCTAAATTATACGTATCATTTAAAGACGGTCCTGACGGAAAGTTTATCGTTGGCATTTAAATTCTTTTCCTTTTAGTTGTTCTATCACCATATTTATAATATTTATAACGAGTTTAAGGAAGCTATTTTCCAATAAAAAGCCCCCGAAACCTAAGCTCCGGGGGTTAATCTTTTTCTTTGATTACTATAGATTATTATGCTTTAACAATCTTTAGCGTGTGAGTTGCAGCTGTCGTTACCGAACCTGCTGGAAACTCTTGCGCTCTGTAGTCATCACCAACTTGTCTAGTTTGGTAATTAGAACCATCAAGTATAGTGTTAGCCATACCTGAACCTCTTGTAGTACCAGAACCGTTAAAGTTGTATCTAATAGTATATCCGTCTCCTGAAGCACTTGCAGTCGCTCTAATCCACTCTTGACACAAAGTATCAAAAGCTGAACCAGATTGTTGTAAGTGATTTGAACCGTCTATACTCATTAGACTTTCGTAAGATGACGTAGCACCATTTACTCTTTGTAAATAGTAACTAGTAATCGTAGTCGGGTTATCTTGTGAGTGGTCACCTATTGATCCAGCAGCATAAGCGCCAGTGTTGGCTCTTGTGTCTACGAATATCGGTGTGTTTGCACCACTAACTTCAGTAGCACCACTAACAGACGCTGAAGATGATATAAAATATGTACCACCTTGTTGCGTTGTAGTTGTGCTTGCTGTAAGTAAATCAATAGCAGGGTGTAAGAACGTGTCCTTAATATCTGCTAAAGGCATAGCATGAACTTCACCACCACTTGTGTAGTATACTGGCCATGTTGTGCCTGTATCAGCAGTCGGAGTTACCGAAGCTACTGATTGGTTTACTTTGTCATAGTTTGTCGTTACAGTTTGAGGGTCTTGTGTTGTACCTGATCCTGGAAAACTAGAGTTACTATTAGAAATAGCACCTGCTTGTAATCTTGTATCAGAGATTGCTCCTAAAGAGCCACTTGAACCTACTACTGATAACGAAACTGACGGCGATAGAGAATATTGATAAACAATATTATCTACCACTGCGTCAACCTGAGCTGAAGTCATTTCAATAAGATCACTGCCGTTGTATATTAGCGGGTTTCTTGTTGCCATTATTTATTTCTCCTTATTTGCTCTGCTTACTATGAAGCGTTACCTATGATTGTTTTTAATGTAGTACCTGAACTATTTTTGATTAGTAAAGTTACAGCTGAGCTGAAGTTACTTGAATCAATAGTTGATACTTGGTCACCTTTTGATCCTGTAAATCCAACAACACCTTGGTTAGAAAGCTCTACCCATTGTGTGCTGTTACCATCGTTGTAGTAAAAGTATTGAACACCAGTTGCGTTATCTACCCAGATATCGCCTTCGCCTACGCCTGAAGTTGGCGGAGAAGCTGATGTTGTAATATCAAGATTACCTTCAGATCCAGTGTAACCAATGTCACCTTTTGATCCTGTGTAACCAATGTCACCTTTTGATCCAGTGAAACCTTTTGATCCAGTGAAACCAATGTCCCCTTTAGATCCAGTGTAACCAATGTCACCTTTTGATCCTGTGAAACCTTTTGATCCAGTAAAACCAATATCACCTTTAGATCCTGTGAAACCAATATCACCTTTTGAACCAGTGAAACCAGTGTCCCCTTTAGAACCTGTGAAACCAATTGTACCTGAAAGGTCAGATACGAATGAGTATGCTGAACCGTTCCATAGGTATAATCTAGAGTTGTCTGAGTCTGTTAATGACCCATTTTCAATGATAGCAAATTCACCAGTCGCAATGCCTGATGGACTTGTATCTGCTGATAAAGCAGCGACACTTGTATAAGTTTTAGCTATGTTAAAACCTAGACCTGTATCCCCTTTAGAACCTGTGTACCCGATATCACCTTTAGAACCAGTATAACCGATTGATCCAGTGAAACCTGCTGTAAGAGGCTGTAATGCCCACCCATTGCCGTTCCATTTCCACTGACGTGTGCCTAGTGTGTATAGATCGTTTAATGAGGGACTACTTGGAAAGTTAATTGCCATTTTGTTTGTCTCCTAATTTATTATTGTTTTTTTTAATTAAAAAATTCAATTTCGTCAATAGTATAATTCTTGCAAGAAAAGTATTTCGTTTCTTTTCTACTTCTATTTATAATATATATCTTCTTCAAATCTGTTAATAATACAATAGTTTTAAATTAAACTATAGTAATTGTTCCTACCATTGAGCTATGCGATGAACATTGATAGTATAATGTCGCAGGAGCACTCATAGGAACATGAAATATAACTACACCTGTTGATCCTGAGGCGTTATTATCAGTAACACCTGTATTATATACTGTTCCACCTGTACCTGTAGTAGATTGTATTCTAAATGGATGTCCACTAGTTGTATTTCTAAAGTAATATGTTTGACCTTTTTTAAGGTAGATAGTAGGATTATCGCCACTTGTACTAGGGAATCCTGCACCATCAAATCTGTATGCACTTGAACCATTGGCCGTTACAACAAATTGTGAAATTGGAGTTTGTGTTTGTATCCAACCTGAACCGTCATAAACTAAAGTATGACCTTTTTGTGGTGTACTAATAGTTACGTCTGTAAGACCAGATAATGTGCTAGCACCAGATGAACCTGTAAATCCTACAACACCTTGGTTACTTAATTCTACCCATTGATTACTGTTACCATCGTTCATGTAGAAATATTGAATACCTGTTGCGTCATCAATCCAAACGTCACCAATACCTGCTGAACCTGGAGGAGTTGAAGCAACTGCTACATCTAAATTTCCTTCTGAACCTGTATAACCTATTACACCTTGATCACCTTTTGATCCTGAAAAACCTATTGAACCTGTATAACCAATTATACCTTGATCGCCTTTTGATCCTGAAAAACCTACTGTACCTTGATCACCTTTTGATCCTGAATATCCTATATCTCCTTTTGAACCTGAAAAACCTACAGCACCATCTGAACCATCAGCACCTGCTGTACCAGTATCTCCTTTTGATCCTGAATATCCTATATCTCCTTTTGAACCTGAAAAACCTACAGCGCCGGCTGAACCTGCGTCACCTTTTGATCCTGAATATCCTAAATCTCCTTTTGAACCTGAAAAACCTACAGCGCCTGTTGTTCCTGTATCTCCTTTTGATCCTGAAAAACCAATTGTACCTTGATCACCTTTTGATCCTGAATATCCTAAATCTCCTTTTGAACCTGAATAACCTATAGCGCCTGCTGATCCTGTAAATCCTATAGCACCTGCTGATCCTGTATAACCTGATCCACCACCAACGCTGAATATTGACCAGTTGGCGTCGGCATTTGGCACTGCACCTGTAACGCTACTACGTACTTCACTACCTTGAAGTTTGTAAGTATAATATTTGTCTGCTGTGTATGTAGTTGAACCTGAAGTATATCCGTTTTTAACATATACTAACATACCCTCCTGGATTCTCGCACCTGGAATATCTGTTAATCTATCTCCACTATCACCAGAAATACTTTGAAGTGTACCTCTAACTTCCGTATCTAAAACGATAGGCGAGTTAGTGCCGGTACTCCATGTTCCTGGCCAGACGTTTCGTGTTAGACCATCGTAATTTGTAGCCATACTATGCTCCTATCTCCACGTAAGTTGTTCCTGGTTGTAAAGTAAATCCATATAAGTGATAACTTTCTCCTGTTTGTCCTGATAATGGTGAATCAGGTACTAGTGTAATTGTTCCACCATCTGTTGTACTAACATCACTTAATAATCCTGCACTTGCACCTGTTTTAAATGTTCCAGGTTGAGACGCTGAATTTTTAACAGCAAACCAAAATGCTCTAGGATTTGAATCTGTATTATTAACTGATTGTACTGAAAATGTTCTTGTTTGATCTGCCAACTGATTAACTGCCGATTCAAAACCTGTAGATGTTGAATCATCTATTATATCGGCAACTGCTGGAGGTGTTCCTACTCCTGTTGTCCAGATCCAGAAAGACGGGTATGTAAATGAGGCAGATACGTTGCTTGTTGTTGACGACTGATCTGTCGTATATGAGGTGCCTGTTACATCAACAGGTCTTGTAAACGTACACGTATTTGAGACAGTACGTGTATCGCTTGTATTGTCTTTGTGTATAGGTGATGTAAATGTAAATGTCCCACTCACATATCCGCTTCCTGAATTTGTACTCAAAGTACCACCACTTGCTGTTAAAGCATGTGAAGTGTTACTTGAATTTGATATACCACTTGTGTTAGTAGAGTACGATGTACTAGCATAAGATTTTAAAAATGTTTTTCCGCTAACATTATTTTTAGATAAACTCATAGACGCTGTTGACCAATTTACAGAAAAACTTGTATCTGATTCTGTATATTCTGATTCACTGCCGTCATTATGATTAAATTTAATTGTTGCACCAGCCGAACCTCCAGTACGACTAGTTGATATTGGTCTAATATATGAGTTTGTATTGTCTACAGTAAAAGTTTGATTCCAATCTACACCACCTGCTGGTGTTTGTGATTTACTTCCTGCTGAATAATTACTTAAAGTACCGTTAACACTTCCACTTGTTTGAGTGATAGAGTAAACTGAACTTATATAATCGTTTGTAACGTCACTAGGGTTGTCTACAGATACAGAAAATCCTGTTGCTGGTACATCCCAATTATTAGTACTTGAAGGATTGCCTGAAGCTGAAAATGAAGGAGTAAATGTTGCTAAAGTTAATCTTAAAAGATCACCTGAAAATTCTGCTGTTCTAACTGTACTTGTTACACCACTTTCTTTATAACCTGTAAGTGTTCTATAATCTCCTGAAGTTGTAAATACAAAAGGAGAATCTCCTCCTGATCCTGCTGATCCTGTAAAACCTACAGCACCTACAGCACCTACTGAACCAGTGTAACCACCACCTGGTCCTTGAGGACCTGTGGCACCTACTGAACCAGTGTAACCTACACCGATTGATCCTGTAAAACCTACGGCGCCATCTGAACCATCAGCACCTGCTGTTCCTGTATCTCCTTTTGATCCTGAATAACCTATTACGCCTTGATCACCTTTTGATC
>ERZ1046148.1213-NODE-1213-length-13433-cov-4.148004_pt1 | contig 13433 bp, 15 predicted proteins | sample MGYA00383090_ERZ1046148 | MGnify/ENA primary metagenome ERZ1046148 (study PRJEB29581, sample SAMEA5548360) | metagenome | biome: marine; feature: coastal; material: water | depth 25 m | study: Short-term variability in the microbial, nano- and picoplankton...
AAAGAATCTACGCACTTTACAATTTCCGTTTGCCATTGCTTCACGTTGGTGCCTGGCGCTGTAGGTCCGCAGATTTCCATGACAGGAGTACCGACCGCAACCACTGTAAGTATTCCGGTATTGATACCTAGCTGACCTGTTCCGGAGTTCCACGATGTTACTCGATATCCAACCTGGACACCGCTAACCGTAGGACCGTAATCAGAGCCAAAGATAATGAACTGATTAACCGTAAATCCTACATTTACATTTTCAACAACTATCGTCGTGTCACCAATGGTCGGTTGTGTTTTTATAGTGGCCATGCTGACCCACGCGGTCGCTGCTCCTTCGATAAGGAGATATGCAGGTCTGCTTGCGGATAGGTTCCTGTTTGTTTTAACCGGAAATGTATGAGGGTAGTTTACTTGTCCGCCTACTCTACTTGCCAGCGGAATTGTTCCTAGGTCGAATTTGCTCCCAGAAACCCCATTGTATGAGCAATCCATTAATACTAACGCATCAGCATCGGCAAGGACCTGATGAGCAGCATCAGTTCCAATCCCTCGGTTAAGTATTTTTTGCTGCTCCTTAAGTACTCCGTCTGTAGAGTCAACCTTAAGGCCTTTCGATATTGCCGAACAACCGACTGACCAATTAGTCGTGACCTCTAAGTCGTTTACTCCCGAAGTGTTCCCTGGATAGCTGTGATTTATTTGACTTGTTAGGTCTGTCTTCGTGAATCCTATTTTTGCTGACTTTTCAGAATGTGCGCCCCACATTGATTTTGGGTCATCGTTTGAAGACATTCCTGCCTGTCTTGCTAGTTCTCCGGCATTCATCGAGATAGAATTATATAGGTGGTCAGTTGCAGTTGTCTGCTGAACTGTTCCGCAATCCGATTCGGTGAGGTTTCTGTCTACTGCTCTCGTTCCTTCGTATAGTTTGAACCTAAAGATGCCGTCTTCATCAGGAGAAAAAGAACCCCACATAAGCTCGCAAAGCTCATCTATCAACCCGCCAGCATCTTCACCGGTATCGTTGACCCCGTTAGACATCAAATTCCCATCCGAGTACCTACTAATCCTGAGGTCATATCTACTGATTAGATAATGGCTTCGCGTTGCGTCTGTTTCCCAGTTCATCGTCGTTGCGTCGTATACGCTCGAATCCATGCCTGAGGCTTTTAAGATATCAAGCATGACTTCGAGAGGATGCGCATTGAGCCAATACCTAGGACCAATTTCTTTATCGCGAAGAAGAATGCCGATGTCTGTGCATTCTAAAGATATCTCTCCCTCTTCGGGCGATATGTCACGAACTACGCCAACGCCTACGTTCAAATAATCGCTGTACTGAAGGAAGTCAGAACAGCCTAGTTTGACGACAATTTTCTTTCCGTAAACATAACTGTCTTTGACTATTTCTCTAATAGTTCCGTCATCAATAAAGTGTACGTGCAATTCTCCTATTGATACACTTCTAGACTCTATATCTATTGAGCTTGAAACGCCGACAACATCAGACACGTTAGGAAGAATCGGAATATCACCGAGGCCAGTAATATCCACATACTGAGTACTAAAATACCGCACGTCAGAAACAGATAGATGAAGCTCTACAATATAGACCGGAGCAATGCCGGACTTGCCCATCTGCTCTTTCCATGCTGCCGAAGTGCTGAGCATTAGAAGCCTACCTCATAGGCGACATAAGGAGGCAGCTCCACCAGGGTCAAAGTTACAGACCTTTCAAATGGGCCTACTGCTTCAAGGTTGAACGATGCATCTTCAGTCATTACAAAATATGCGTTGTTTGGTTCGCTCGAAGGTTTTGGAACATACATAAACGGCTCAGTAAATTGGTTTGTCTTTCTCGCTAGGAGCTTTATTTGTTCCACGTCATCGATTCCATAAGAATCGTCACCGCTGGGGCTGAAGGTTAGCTCGAATCTGCGTTGTCCCTTATGCCGGACATAGCGTACAACATCGCCATTGTTAGACTCGAAGTTAGTGGAACCATCAGAGAAGGAAAGCTCAGTCATGTATGGCTGATTTTGATTCCTGCTCATCTGGATTCTTTCACCCACGAAGACCTCACCAATCTTAGGAGGAGTTTCAAATGTCGGTGAAACAAGGCCGTTTATATTGAAGAACAAACGGAAGAAAGCGTCACCGTTTATCTTGTACCGATAATTCCCCGCTGCTGGAATTAGTTCGCTATTTGTTCTTGACACCCCAGTCTTCGATGGATGCCTGTTTGAATCGGTGTCGTCACCGTAAACTGAGTTCTGTAAAAGGGTCCAGGTAGACGCAAAGTTTGTTGTCTCCGATATAATCATCTGAAGAGTGAGTGTATTTGTAGGCAGGCTGCCGGTCATTCCCTCGCTTCCTTGCCCATAGCCGTGCGCCTTAATAACTACTGCGTCCGCATACCAGTCTTGCATGTATTCTGAGTATGAAGGACCGCCTGCGATTGTCTCCCACTTTGCTGCGTATAGTGCCCAAAACTCTGTGTCTCCATTTGACTGTGTAGAGTCAGGACTAGAGAACACACTTGACCGATTGTCGTAAGTATATCGAATCGGGAGGACCGAATTATCTGCGAGCGTAGCAGAGCCAGCTGATGTAAAGTCTGGAGGAGTTAGGGCACCACCCGCTTGACGATACCATTTGTTTGTCTGCACGTTATACCCGTTGCCCGTTAAGATGTTCTTGACTATAAAGCACGGTTTATCGGCATTAAAAGCGTTGGTGAATTTGGTTTCTATGACCTCTTGAGTGATTGTCATAGCTGGCCTCTTTTGCCCATCTTCTTAGTATTAGGGGAGACACTTGACTTGTACCATCTTCTGAACTCTCCCTTCGAGGGAACAGCAAAAGTATTCATTGAGACGTTGATTGCTGCCGGTCCTTGACTGACCCCAGCGGACACTGTTCCACCGTTAGCATATGCGGCCTTGGGTGGTGCTTTGCCGAGCTTAATGCTGTCTACTAGACCCTTAGGCAGAACAAACTCCCCGGGCGTAAGCATAGCCCTCACGGAGTCCACACCACCGCCTGATGCAAATCCTGGAACATAGCCACCTGATGCAAATCCTGGAACATAGCCGCCTGAGTTGAAATTAAAGAAAGACCCCGCTAATCCTGCTACTAATCCCCCGGCACCCGCGCCCATTGTGCCCACCGCAACTGCTTTTTGTATCGTAGAAAGAATGAGGGCTTTTGCGACCGCTTGAGCTGTTTGCAATGCAAAATCTTTCATCGCATCAGAAGCGGACTTTGTCCCTTGAATAACATCTCTTAATGCACCGCCAATTCCAGACCCTATTGTTCCGCCAAGCTGAGCTTGCAGTGCTTTTTGCTGTTCCAGTCTAGCAGCTTCTTCGTCGGCTGCTTTTTTTGCCAAGTCGGCTGCTTTTTTTGCTGCTTCTGCTCTCTTCTTTGCTGCTTCTGCTCTCTTTTTTTCAGCGGCATCTCTTTCTTTGTCTCTTTCTTCTTCGGTCTTACCTGTTGTTTTTATTTCTTCCCTAAGTCTTTTCATCATAGCAGTGGCAGCGGCAGAAATTCCTTTGCCCATAGCCGCCTGAACTTGCTTTACAACGCGCTCAAGCTCTTCCATGTTTTTTTCTTGCTCTAGAATTTCACGCGCTGCATCGGCTTGAGCTTTCTGTGAAGCCTTCGCAGACTTCTCCGCTGCCGCATTTGCGTCATCTCTTGCTTGTGAAACCTTCTTGTATTCAAAGCGCAGCTCTTTTGTTTTTTGACTCTCTATTTCGATCTGTTTAAATAGCTCTTTTTTTTCTTCCCCCGATGCTTTGCGATACTCCTCGACTAGCTCGGCGGATTTCTCTTGCTGCTCGTGTAGGTTTTGAAAGGCAGTTGTTGCGTCCATTTCTGACATCCCTGCCGCTAAATCAGAGAATACGCTGTCCAGGCCAGCCACAGCTGCTTTCGTCAGGTTAATGATATTCTTCCACCCTGAGAATATCTTATAGCCGTAATTAATAGCAGGGCCCAGAACGTCAACAATCGTTTGTGCTGTCTGCGCCAGAAACTCGACTATTTTTGTTCCCACCAGCTCGCGGTTGGCCTCGATAAAAACTCTCAGGCTCTTAACCGTAGGACCGACCGCATCCGATAGCCCTGCAAACATCGCAGTGAATATATCCCCAAATGCGCCAACTACTCTTTCCGCTTCACGCTTGAATCCTGTAATGGCCTTAATCTGGCTATCACCCGCAAATCGAAACTGTGCTGAAGCTTCGAGGAATCTTCCAACCGTATCAGTCAACAATCCCTGAATACTCTTGAAGACCTCAACGCTTTTGAACACGGTATCAATCCCTGCCTGATAGCTTGACCCAAACTTCCTAACACCTTTATCGGCAAGCCCTAGTCCCTTGCGCAGCATTATGAGGCTTTTCTTAGCGCCCTTAACACCCTTCTTCAGCCCTTTTGACGAGGCTGTAATAATAATGCCGGTTTCAATTTTCTTAGCCATGTTAGCGAGGGCCTCTTCTTTGAGTCTGCCTAATTTCTCTTTGCGTATTCTCTAGCTCTGCTGCTGTCTTTTCTTGCTCGATAGCTTTGAAGGCATCAAGGATAAAAGCAGGTTGCTCCATTAGGTCTGTTCCCCCGAAAGGAAGAACATTTAAAGACTTATAATCTGACCACGTGTTGAGCATCTCGAATCCTACTTCACCGATTGACGACCATGGGCAACGCTTTAAGCTGGGAGCCCAGTTGATACCGAGGCTGCGGATATCGGCGCTGCCGTCACAATTCCGTTGTCGCCTGAGATGGTCTTGGTCTGCAAAGTCAGGGCCTCGACACTTAGAGCATCCCCAGGCTTGTCTTCTGGAGTCACCGGACATGGCAAATCTGATTGCAAGTTCAATTTTTTTTTCACGTCATCGCTAAGGGCGCTATTCTTAATGATTGCCTCATAAATATCATGGAGGACAACAAGCTCATCAGGATGCGCTTCTAGGATACACTTGACCAATTCGGCACCGGTCTTCGGTTCTATAATCTCACCGGTTCCTACATGCTGAGCGCTGAACCCTCTTATATCATGAACGTGCTTTTCCACGATAAGAGCTTTGAGCTCCTCCTCTCGTCTTTCCGCTGCTTGCATTAAGTCGTCATTCTCTAGACTTGTCGCTTTTAGTTTTAGCGAAGACCTGAGCTGACGCATATCTTTTCCGCTAAGAGGAGAAAGAAGCACCTGAAACGGGTCCGGGTCTTTCAGGTTGTCGTCTATGTCTGGAGTGTACCAACTTCTTAATGAAGCATCCACCACGTTAATTCTTCTAGCCATTTCTTGCCTCCTAGCTTTTTTAGTTTGTTGTTATTGCAATGCTTACTGCATCCGTTGCTGTGTCCGTCGTAGCTAACGCTGTAAACGGTAGATTGATAGTGACCTCTTCTGCCTCTGGCACGGTAACTTCGCTGAAGTCAAATTCAGGCTTGGCAATCGTGACCGTCATCTTTTCCTCACCGCTAGAGGAAGACCCAAAACGCGCAACGATATTATTCGAGGAGTCGAAGTTGTACCGATAAATCAGAGTCATGATTTTGTCTTTGGCTCCAGTGATAACAACTTCTCCGGTAATATCTCTCCGGCCTGGAATGTAGTCTTGAACCGATGCCTTGAATGCTTCCTGAACTGGCTTGAAGTTGTTCTTTACTGTTAGCGAGAAAGAATTGATTTCAAAGTCTGAAGTTCCGCCCCAATCAAGTTGACCGCTGATGCCGTTGATAAGACTCGAAGACGTTGTCGTAATATCCGGGTCAAAGAACGGGATAATTGCATCACCGTTAGATACGTCTGTCCCAATCCCTTGGTCTAGAGTTATCGTCGAAGCAGTTGTATCCACTGCTGTGATTCTGAATCCTGTATTGTCGCTTCCGTCTTCGGTTCCAATCTTTACGACTGAGTTAACACTGAGCGTATGCGCACTTGTTACTTGAATAACTGTATCCCCAGGAGTTAGCGACAAATCATTGACGGTTGTCGTTGCGGTCGCTGCGTAGTCGCTAGCTGTCCCTGTAAAGGATAGTTTTGGTTCATCCCCTTGAGCTACTGACAAGGTCATTTCCTCGGCTACAGCACCCCACACGGACTCTGACATCACCTCATTGAGTTCCCTGACTAGCGTCATCGGGTATTCGTTCGTCTGGCCCTGCGTTAAGGAATAGGTCAGCGTGTAAGGACCGGAGCCCGAAGAATTTGCAGCGCCCATTGCAGAGGACATCATATAAGTCCAATCAGGATTCACCGCTCCAGATGTTTGGTCCGGAATAAGCAGATGGCATTCGCATCCCCAAGTCACGGTCTTATTGCCCGTGATTCGCTCGAAGTAGTCACGAGTCTGGCTTGTGTCCGCTCGATTCTTTCTCTCTTGCTCGTAGGACATTGAACTAGTTAAGACCGTTAGTTGCTTGGGTGCCCTAGCTGCTACGCTATCAGGCACAGTGAATGCCGGATAAGTCTGCGTCGATAGTTGCGGCTGAATAATGAATCGTTGATTTCTGCCTAATGCGTGTTTTTCGTTTAGTCCCATTTTATTCTTCCTTTAAGTACTGTTCACACTTCGTTGATACAATACATCAAATGCCATAACAAGGGTTCCAGAACCACCACGATGGTCGTCTGAATCCGTGTTCCCTTCGTCAGTCTGTGTTCCTTGCCAATTTGTTCTTATGGCGTTCCCGCCTCGTGTAGTATCCGCATTAATTGCGGCAATGATATCGTCTTCTAGTTTTGCCAGAGCTTCGGTCTTAGCTTCTCCAGACCTGACGCTAACATGGCCAACAATCGTGACGGGCAATCTCACTTTCAATAGCTGATTCGGCTTATACTCGACCGAAGACTGACCAACCGGAGCAAATCCAACCCATGGCATTTGAGCAGAACCTATATCACCCCAGGACACCAAAGTCCTCGCAACCGTTGTTACGTCAGTCTTATATCCGCCTGCGATTGATATGCTTCCTAGGGCTGTATTTATATTGTCTAGGATTAGCTTTCTGACTGGCGTACCCATTATCCACCAGCTTTTTTAGCAGCGCCATCAACCAGCTCGGCTAGTCTTTCATTAAATACTCTAGGCCACTCTTTTGAGGACTTTTCTTTTGCTCTTTCAATATACCTAGTAGGCTTGAGAGTGACCTCAGGCATTAAGGTATACATCCATCGGCCTAATCCTTTTCCGAACTCTCCGGTCTGTCCTTTTGCTAACTTCTCAACTAGGATTCCCGTGATACCTGGCTTCTTTGACGGGATGAAAGAAAAAGCGTCATCATTAAAGTCACTAGGCCATGGAGCAGGTGGACTAAATCGTCCTTTTGCTGGAACAGCTAGGTTCTTTCCGGGTCCTCGACTTGACCGAATTGTTCCGCCATCATTTTGAATTCCTGCGTAGACTAAATTTGAAACAGCGCCAGCAGATAAGGTATCACCTTTTTTTGCTAGCATCTGAGCAGTGAAAGACCGCATCAGGTTGCCTGTCCCTGGGTTAAATGTCTTTTGAGCTGTTCTCTTTACCTCTCCTTCAGCGTGCTGCGCACACCTAAAAAGAGCGATAGAGACAGCCTTATCCGCGTTTGCACCTAGCTCATCAAGCAGGCCTTGCATTCTCTTTTTGCCCTCTACGTCAAAGCCTATCATCAGCAATCATCTCCGGTTGCCGACTCTGGACCTGCTTGCGGATTATCAAATTGACCGATATCGAAGGAAGGCTTGACGAAGTCAGAATCAGCTTCAAAGCTCTGCTTGGCTGCCTTAGAAAGACCACCCACAAACATTTCTGATTCTGTTATCATTTCCCTTTCTAGCTTCTTACGAAGTTCAAGATAATGGTTGTACGCTTGAGACCTAGAGCTAGTGATACCAGCCGCATTGCGGTCAACGTCACGAGCTATCTTTGCAAGAACAGCATCGACGCATTCAATGCTGGCGGGCAGCACCGAGGGCTTAGAAGTTAAGACTGCGTTTATTTCTTCATCACTCAGAAGCGGTCTGTTTGAATCCGTATCACCTATCCTGAATCGTACCTTGTCTTTATTTGTGGCAAGGCTTGTAGAATAAGCAAACGACATCAGAAACTCCTAAAGGGAAAAAGAAACAGGCTCAGCAATCCCCACGGAAGTGAGGAACATAATAACTGAGCCTGTCTTCCCTAACGCCTAAATAGCGTCATAGAAAAAGAGACCGCAAGACGCCGAAACAGCTTTTTGGTCCCAATACATTTCAGCCTCTACTCGGTCCGACGCTAGTTGGTCCATGTAGAAAGACTTAATCAAAGCACCACCAGCAGCATCAGCATACGGATTCCACGAAAAGGTGTATCCAGCAGTCGGTTGCAGAATGGAAGGCGTAGGATTCACATAAGCTAGAAGCCCACTTTGACCAACGCCTGCATCTTCTCCGATTGCGTACTTATAGGAAGCAGCGGCACCGGCAGCAGCAGAATTATAGAGGCCATCAGCCACAACAACCTCGTCAAGACCTAGCAAGTTAGCGAGTAACTGCTGGGTGATAACTCCGGTCTGGGTGTACTTGATAGACTCTAGAATGGTCGCATTGTTTTTGACTACCGCGTAAACATCACGAGACAGGAGCAACTTATTAGGTCGGTTGCCTGTAGCCTTCTGAATCGTATCACCCCAAGCATCAATCTGTGCGATGATATCTGTAGTTGCAACGGTCCAGTTCGCGAAGTTTACACCGCCACCTTGACGGTCTGTGCCCCATACACCGGTCTTCATAAAGTCCGCTGCAAATTTACGGTCTTCGTGAATCAGCATTTTTTGTGCTAGGAATTCAACCGCATCTCTCTCTGGGTCAATCGCTGGGTCCGCATTGAATCGGACTTCATCAGCAATATCTTTATGGAGCGCATATCGTTCAGCAGTATAGGTTGCAGTTGTTAGCGCGTATTCTGAGCCAGCGGATTCTACACCAGCCGCTCTGATTTGCGCCTCGTCCCGAAGGAAGTCTGCTTGCGAGTATACGAAGTATTTGTCGCTTCGGTATTGAACAGGCAGCACCGGAAACATTTTGCGAGCAACGAAATTGTTCGCGTTTTGAATATAAGCCACGCTCATCTGCGATAAAGCAGCATCAACATGAACCTGATTAACTAATGGATTACTCATTTTTCTTTACCTCTTCCCTTAGGAACCGACATAGGTGGTTGCAAAGTTTACATAGCAAGTAAACTGCTCACCGTCTCCACCTGGAGCTTCTAGCGGCTGACCTACTACGTAGTTACTCGCGATTGTGTTTGTTAATTTTCCGTCACCTTCTTTGGCTGCTAGGAGGTTCTGCAACGCAAAGCTCGAATCAGCAATGGCGCGTGTTACACCGGCAACTAGAATCTTTGCAGCTTCTCCACTTTCAGGAGCGTTCTGAAGAACCCCTGCTGGAATCTCAGAACCGCCATCATCAAACTGCACAGCTTTACCGCTCGTATTAATGAAGACGACCTTGTATTGCCAATCGCTCATATCCTCGCCAGCTTCTACACTGACGCATGTTTGTGGTCCTAAATCGTAAGCCATTATTTGTTCCCTCGACGTTCAGCACGATACTGATTGCGTAGTGCTGGATTTTGCTCCCAGACCTTATTTAAGGCAGCAGCTTTTGTGATTGTTGTGTCCTTCTCTAGAAGCTCAGCGGCCATTGATTCTGCCGTATTCATTGCGCTCCCGTTCCCGGTTGTACCTGCTCCAGACTTCCCAAATTCAGTTAGAACGGAAGAGTCACCGCAAAGTTCGTTGACAGACTTAATCATCTGCTCAGTTTTCTCTGCTAGTTTAGCGGGTAGACGTTTGTTGATTTCGTGTAAGAACTCACCAAGGTCTTCTGCGTTCATAGTTGGAACATTTGGAAAACATTCTGCTCTCTTTACAAATGCTTCACGCTCTTGAGCGATTTCCATTTTATGGAGTCGCTTTTGTAGGCTTTCATTTTCGGACTTGATTGCAAGGAATTTCTTTTGAATCCGTTTTGTAACTTCTTCTTCCTCTTCCTCTTTGTCCATTTCCTCTTCTGCTTTCTCTGTGTCTTCGTCCATCTTTTCCTCGATGGCCTCAGTATCAGTGGCGGACTCAAGAGCCTGCATTACCACGGCAGCATCTTCTTCAGATAAAGCTCCCATAATCTCTTCTAGTGTTTTCATGCTTTTTTCTTCCTCTTCATTTTTGTGAAATCTCTTGAACAGGGCAATAGAAACACCCTTGCCTGCTCCCTTGTCAACGAAGGCTACTTCGTCAACCTTCAAATCTTCTAGGTCGTTTACTTCCTCTTCAGTCATCGGGCTTTCCTTTTGGCGCTTCCACCAATGCTGAATTCATTGTAAATTCCGTCTTTTACCTTCTGCCACACTTCGGGGTCTACCACCCTGAAACCAACCCACCAACCTGTTATCCCCTCGGTCATCCCCATAGCCTCACGCTTTTCAGGAGTAATCATGCACGACTCGACAAGCTCAGCAACGCCTAGTCTGTCATGCATTTCGGTAGATTGGCGGCTGCTCTGGACGTAGTCATACGCTGCCTTTTCTAGCTCTGGAACAGATATGCGGTCAGCTTGATGGTCTACAACCGCGTTGCCCTTTTCGTCAGCAATTACAGACGCCCATCCAAATGCGAGCATCTTGTCTTCAGCTAGCTTGCTAATAGGAACAGCAACCGACCATGACTTGGTGACGGCTTCCTCGAAGGACCCGATTCTGTAGTCCTCAGCCTCTAGCCACTTCTTAGCTTTGCCCGGTGTCCATAGCGTAGATGCAAATCTTACACTCTGAACTGCAAGCCTGTCTTCAGACTTGAGTCGAGCCATAATAAGAGTCACGCCTTCAGGCATTCCTTCGGTTCTACGGATGAAGGAGTCCTCGACAAACAAAGAAGGCTTCTTCTGCCTCGCTGCGTGTTCGCCTGGATACGGCACTTCTACGTTATGCCCTAAAACTTCCGCCGAACACAAGCACGAATCTGAGCTGACCTTATTTTAGTTTTCAGCTCCGAAGTCGCCCGGCATTGTAAACCCTGGAAATTCCTCAGCAGTATCAAGAACCGAGGGAGCATTTGCGTCCTTCGTAGGAAGTCCCGCAACCTCTCTTACATGCTCCTCTAAGGCTTCATCTGGGACAAGCACTCCTGCCGAAGTAGCCTGAGCGATAAAGGCTCCTAGCTGTGCGAGGTCTGGCGTCTCCATGTCTCCATGTTTGAGTTTGGGCCAATCTTTTTCCTCGATACCGTTGTACATGCATAGTTTTGGAATCGCATCCCTGTTGATGACATCAACAACCGAATCTAGCATTGCGCCGATACTCATGGCCAGAATATTGGTCTTGGAATCCGCTAGAGCCCACGAGCCAACCGAATCCTGGCCGAGTAAGAGCATCTCACTCAAGAAGCTCATCATAATCCTAGACTCGTATCTCTTGATGATAGCGTCTACATCGATGGGCCTCCTTCCACCGCTCGATAGCAGCGCCAGCTTGTAGCCCGAGGGCTGTCCATCCATTCCGATTTCAGCAGGCAAGACAACGCCTTCATAGGCATCCCGCTTAATCTTCTGGACCATATTCTCCATATTAGTCCGAATCGACTTTTGTGCTGCACTCGCATTCGGGTGCATAATCTCAGGAGGCACCTGCATAATCGGCAACCCTGCTAGGTCCCGCTCAACTCCGATGGCTTCTATACTCTGGATGCGCTTCAGATAGTAATAGCTCTTGTACGCTCCCCGAAGGAGGCTTCTGCCTTCTGGATTGTTTTTATGCGTTCTTGTCCTAAATAATAGGGCTTTCTCGATTGGGATATATCGCAGAAGATAAGACGGAGCTGGCCTTTGCCACATACCTAAGATTGTTCCGTCTTCGTCTAGGTCCCAGCGGTCAAGGCTGTCTTGTCCTCGAATAGCTAGAGACCTCCATCCAATCATTCCGTCATCATGCTTGCTCTCGAAATACCGGTTCTCTGTATTCCCTCGACGATACTTGTAATTTATCTCGAAGAAGCTCCAGCCGAAGACCGTCATTGTCATTACTTCAGATACAAAGTCTGCCCAGGTTCCAGCCATGTCAGACCGGCAGCTCTCGACAAACTCAGCAGCAAATTCTGCACTCTCCGTAGGCTCAGAGGAACCGATAGACCAATCCACCTGACGCACGAGCATTTCCAGCATGTAAACCGCTGCGGATATCGAGGCATCATTATCAGCCATCTCTCTGTAAACCTGCACGGCCTTGCTACCCGATAACTGAGGCAGCCACTCTTCTAATACTCGACCGTCACGAGATACGTTTAAACCGGTCGCTCCGGCTTCTGCTAGTACTGGTTGTTTTTTTCTTGGCATCTTCTTTTTCCTCTCAGATTACGGGTGCAACCGTACATCTGCAATTTATCGTTTCACTGATTGGTGCGGCAGGGTCGCCAGGATAATACAACTTCTCTCCTGTCGCTTTGTTGTAAAACTTCTCACCAACTAGCACTGTTTTAGTGTTCATTCTTTCGTGGTGCCTGTCTCCGCTTTTGCCGTCATTGAAGGCTAGCCACTCAATTCTCTTCACCCCGGTGGCTTTGTATCCCTCGTAAGTTCCACTGTTCTGAGCTTGCGTTAACTCGGTCCTAGCTATCACCGCTGCTCTTTTGTAGCTGAACACAAATTCATCCTCGAAGACTTGCGCTTTTATCCGTCGAGCTAATCCGCCTGCGCTTGGCTGTGGTATCTCCGTTAAGGCTTCAAGGACTATCGCGTTAACCTGAGCGTTCACTTTGACCTGAGTATCTCTAACGATATCTCTTGCCCTTCTAATGATTCCATCTTCGTATTGCCTCCAGAACCATTTGATTTTGGTGCCCTTTCCTCTTGTCGCATCTGCGATTGCCTGACCTGGGACGATAACATCACCGGCAGCCATGTTAGCAGAATCCGCTGCTTCTCTTGCTCCGTACAAATTCATGATAGTTGCTAGCTGTTCCTCGAAGTAAGCATCTTGATTGTCTTTTCGGAACCGACCTGATGCTGCCTCAATAGCTACCCTCTGACGATATCGCCTATATGCAGTTAACCATCTCATCAAGGCTTTCTCATACGCCTTCGCACGAGCTTCTCTTTGCTTCCTTCGTTGACCCAGAAGTCTTGGATTAGCTTTTGCCATTCTTCCCTTCCTCTGAACCATAGCAACACAGGATGCAATCGTGATTCTCGGTTAGCGGCGACAAGGGATGCTTTGCGCACTTCACTCCCTCAGGAACAAAGACCCCGAAGTTATGTAGCTCAGAATCCGCACGGGCATCATCGTAACAATCATTGCAATCTCGGCAGATATTGCCGTGCTTACATACAAAGCGCATCATATCCACTGGCTCCCTCGGTGGTTTGTATTCGGGTCCATCGCTATCATTGGCGCTCGATTCTTTAGCATCAACTCAGTG
>ERZ1046148.1217-NODE-1217-length-13393-cov-5.562978_pt1 | contig 13393 bp, 13 predicted proteins | sample MGYA00383090_ERZ1046148 | MGnify/ENA primary metagenome ERZ1046148 (study PRJEB29581, sample SAMEA5548360) | metagenome | biome: marine; feature: coastal; material: water | depth 25 m | study: Short-term variability in the microbial, nano- and picoplankton...
ATGCTAAAGTAAGAGTATTAGAAAATGGCGAGTGGGAAATACTAGAGATTACAGGCAGACATGAACAAGCATATGAAAGAAAAAAAGTTTACGAATAAATAATTAACAATATAAAAAAGGTGAATAATTATGAGCGATATAAACAATCCAGACACACAAGAACACGACAAGACCTACGAGAACGAACAATCAATGGTCTCAATACCATTAAGAGATTACGACAAACTTAAAGATCAAGTAACTAATCAAGGCAAATACGTAACAGACCCAGGTCTTATTTCTGTCATAGATAAGATAGAGGAACTTGTCAGAGCATTGAGAAAACACATACATAGCCAGTATTAGTTACGTTTCCCAACCAATAAAAACTGATCAAATCCAGGTTCTTTTTTTATAAATACCTTTAAACAAATGAGGGATTTATACAAACATGGAGATAGCCAGGATGGATTACAGATTCACAGCCATATTGATTTTACTAATGGTAGGACTAGCTCTGTTTGGAGGTCCACCAAATTAGGAGATTGATAATGGATTCAGACGCAGTGTTGATGATTAGTAGATTATGGCCAATATTTGTTGCCTTTATATTACTAATTGTTACTTTAGCACAAGCACATTATAGAATAAAAGTATTAGAGGAGAAGGTAAAAGTGGCCTTTGAACTAATTAATAAGTTAACAGATAGAAAATAATGGACTTGGGAACAATTAATCTTCTATTATTAGTTGGGCTAATGGTTTATATGTGTTGGAACATATACAAATGGTGCGACAAGTTTTAAAATAACGAATCGTAAGTTATAAATATAGGTATAAAAAGAGGGAATTAATGAAAAAATTATTAGTAATTTTAGCAACGTTTGGTTTATGTTCAAGTGTGGCTGCGTCAGAAATGATATTTAAATTTGGCAGTCCATCATTTTCTGGTAACGGAAAATCATCACACTATTTAACGATAGAGAACATAGAGAAGACTAGAAAAGACGCAATAGAAGCTCAGAAAAAAGCAGACGCAAAGGCATTACAAGATGAGTTAAACTCAACTGCTGTTGCTAAATTTCAAGCAAATTTAGAAGCAAGATTCTATACTGCTCTTGCAAAACAAATTACAGATAACGTATTTGGATCAGATGGTTTACAACAAGATTCAGGAACATATACAGATACAGCAGGAAATATTATAACTTGGGCAACCGTCACTTCAGGTGACAACGCAGGTGTAACCGTGACTGTACAAGAGCCAGATGGCACAACAACAAGTTATACTTTACCATATCAGGATAATCAATAATGTTTAAAACTTTATCAATTATATTACTTTCTTTTATTTTAGTAGGTTGTGCTACAAACAAGGCAAGTTTTGATGTAAAAACTCAAACAGTTGCATACAAAGATTTATCAAGTGTCAAGGCACCTGAAGGCGATCCAGTTACAATTGCTGTCTATGATTTTTTAGATATGACTGGTCAAAAGAAACCAGGTGGTAACTTTGCTTCAATGTCAAGTGCTGTCACACAAGGCTCTTATCAGTTGTTAATCAAGGCATTACAAGACGCAGGCGATGGTAAATGGTTTAGAGTTGTAGAGAGATCAAGCTTAGCAAGTTTATTGCAAGAAAGAAAATTGATTAGAACAACTAGACAATTAGCAAGTGGTGAGAACGCAGAACCACTACCTGCTTTACTATTTGCAGGTGCATATATCACAGGTGGTATTGTAGGTTATGATAGTGATATCAAGTCTGGTGGTATTGGTGCTAGAATTTTAGGCATACAAGCAAACAGACAATATAGGGAAGATGTTGTCACTATTATATTAAGATTAGTAAATGTACAAACTGGTGAAGTTGTTATTACGACAACGGTAGAGAAGACTATCGTATCAACATCAACAGGATCAGATGTATTTAAATATTTTGACGCTGACACAATGTTAGTAGAGATAGAAGCTGGTTATGCTAAAAACGAACCAGTGACCTTTGCAGTAAGAAAAGCAATAGAAAAAGGTGTTGTAGATTTAATTCATTTAGGTGCTCAAAAAGAATTATGGAAGTTTAGTGTAGATAAAGAAATAGAAGTACCTCAAATTAAAGACTATGTTGATGTAGGCAATGACGTACATAACGACATGAAAATAAAAGAACGAAAGGAGAATACAGATGAGAAAAATGATAATGACACTGGTGATTCTTCTGGTAACAACGATTAGTTGTTGGGCAAGTAATTCAATATACATATCTGGTAACGATACATCTGGCAGTGGTACAGGTGAAACAGTATTCATAAAACAACAAGGTTCAAATAACAAAGTAGGTACTTCTATGACCTCTGGTAGTGAAGACTACTTTGATATTCACGGAACAGGCAATACTGTAATCATAAAACAAATAGGTGATTCAAATACAACTGCTGCTTGGTCTACTTTTAAATGTACAAATTGTACATTAGATTATCAAGTTAATGGTAATTCAAATGTTTTAAATACAGACATTGATGAAATAGATGATAGTGGTTGGTATTTAGATATTGATATTATAGGTAACTCAAATATTTTAGCAATAAACGATACTGACTCATCAACAAATGGTGTACAAAATTTTAATGTTGATTTAGATATAAGAGGTGACTCAAATGACGTATGGTTAAATCATAATGGTAATGCTGACAATCATCACTTATATGTTTATCTATATGGCGATTCAAATGATATAGAATATGATATGGTTAATGGTGGTACAGGTAAGAATACAACAGCCAACGCTGCTGTAGGTCATTATAATTCGCCAGATCATGGTATGGTAGGTGATTCTAATTTAGTCACAATAGATTTTTGGATTATAGGAAGTAGCAATACAGTACATGGTGCCACACACGGCGACAATAACTATATGTTAGTAGAGGTAATGGGTTCTGGTCAAAGCAATATTTTAGATGTACACCCTAACGCAACTGGTTATGTTAGAATGGTACAATTAGGTGATAATGAAAAAGCATATTTAAGAGTAAATGGTAGTAATAATACTTTTGGTTTATATCAAGCAGGTGGTAACAATAGTTTACATTTATACCAAACAACTAGTGACTCTACAATATATGCTTGGCAAGAGAACGGATCAAATACAGGTACAATAAATGTATCTGGTGATAGTATTTACGATTACACTTTAAACTTTACTCAAAATAATTCTGGTAACTGTAGTTATTCTTTTAATAGAAACACACAATCTTCCGACACGACAGTTAACCTAACAAACTGTCAATAAAATGAAAAAAATATTTCTCATAGTATCATTACTGATACTGATAACCACAAACGCCTTTGCTGTAATAGAAAATAAAGCAGGTGAAGTTATCGGTCAAATGGGTAATACTTTCAACGAGAGAAATGGTAAAACAGAAAAGGTTGAAAAAGGTTATATCATAACCATAAATGATTTTCTTCAAACAGGAGAAGATGGTGGTATGATACTACATTATGTTGATGATACTAAATTTACAATGGGTCCAGGAACAGAATTAATTATTGATGAATTTGCTTTTGATACTAGCAAAGTACCAATAATAGTTGCAATGTCAACAACAGTAAACGTAGGTACATTTACATACGAGTCAGGACAAATATCTAATCTAGGTGGAAATGTTGAAATAAACACGGCGTCTGCTACGATTACAGTACAAGGAACGGCGTTTTCAGGTACAGTTACATCAACAGGTCATACTACAATTACTTTATTACCAGATAGTAGAGGTGCAGTAGGACAGGTTACAGTTGCTAACGAAGCTGGTGCTACTACAATTACAAATGCTTATAGCTCGGTAACTGTACTTTCAGATAGTCTAGCACCTACACCACCATCACCTTTAAATCAAACACAGATAAAAGATTTATTTGATTTAGATACTACCGAAGAAAAATTTGAAGAAAAGATAGAAGAACAAAGTAATAGAAAAGATGAAATAGAAAAGTTAGATGTCTTTGATAAACAAGAAACTAAAACTGATATCAACATGGAGATACAAGATGAAAACCAAGAAATTGAAGTAACCGAAGAAGTTGCTGGCAATTTAGAACAAGAATTAATGACAGAGGAACTTACGATTGTTGAAACAGCACCTAATGAAACTGTTAAAATTGTAGAAGATATTAAAACAGAAAAAGCTCCAGTGGAAACTTTAGAACAAAAAGCAGAGGACGTTATTACAGATGATACAGTAAATACAGAGATAGATACAACTTATTACGATCAATGGGATGACGCTGCTTATGATGAGGAATATGGTTGGGTTGATGATAATAATGAGGTAAGTGTTTGGGATGCTTCAGGTGAAACTAAAATGGATTATGAAGATAGTAAGAAAATGTATGCTGAAATGGACCAAGCATATATGGAAGCAATAGGTTGTGAGGGCGATTGTAATTGGGATAATGTTAATTGGGATGAGATAAATTGGGACGAGGTTGATTGGGAAGAGTATGATAAAAAGGTTGCAGAGACTATGGAAAGTTTTGGTTTAGAATCATATAACTATGACGACCTAGATGTGACAGATGATATATTTGATGACAACAATTCTCTAAAAGAAGATGACGAATACGAAGATATAGATTGGGATAATTATAATTATTATGAAGAAGAAGATGGTCCTTTCTTAATTACAGGTGAAGAAGATTGGTGTAAAGAAGCTAGTTGGTGTGACGCAGCTTACATTGAGAATAATAATAAGTGGGCACAAGGTGACTGGGATTTAAATACAAAATACGATAAATGGAATTCTGAAAGTAAAAAACTATTTGAAGAAGTACACCTATCTTGGTATGATATGGATATGAAAGAGGCACCTAAACCTTGGACTATACCAGAACTAAAAGACAAATATATTAAAGATTGGACATGGGACGATTGGGATATATGGTGGAAAAATTTTGATGAATGGTACTATTCAGACTATTACGATAACTGGGAATCTACTTACGAAGAAGTATCACTAGAAGAAGAATATGCTTTTGAAGATGATTTACTTACCGAAGATCAATGGGAAACAGAATGGCTAGCAGGTATTACTTTTGAGGCAGATTGTATATACTTTGGTTATTATTGGGACGTTGCTAATCAAACTTGTGGTACAACATGGGTAGATAACAGCGAGGCAAATGTTAAAGTAAAAGCAAGTGGTGAAAAAATTAACTACGAAACAGGAGAGATAACACAAACAATTACCACAACGACAAATGGTGTATCTGATTCTGTCACTAGAACAGGTAGATATTCTACACTAAACAATACAGCAGACGTTAATGTAGAGACAGGTGATAATAATTGGCGTTCATTTACAAGAACACACGAAGGACATACTTTTCACATACACACAGGTGGTAGTGGTGTGAATAGTGGTAATGACGCTATACAAAATTTTGATGTTATGGTTATACAAGAACAAGAAACACAATCAGTTATAGCCGGTTCTAACGGCGCTAAAATCACTATCATACAAACAGACTAAATATACCGATGACTAAATTTACTTCCGTATGGGCGGTAATAGTAAGTGTGGTAATATTATTAGGATTAAAATTATATAATCCAGCACCACTAGAGACCCTCCAATTAAAAACTTTTGATCTATATCAAAAACTAGGTAATAATTATATATCTAAAAGTTTGGTGATGTTAGACATATCAGACGAGGCATTAAAAAAAGAAGGTCAGTGGCCATGGAAAAGAGACAAACTAGGTCGTGCTATTATAAATGCATATAAAAATGGTGCAGCTCTAGTATTTTTAAACGTAGTATTTGTACACAAAGACAGACTAGGTGGTGATGAAATGTTTTTGAAGATGATCTCAAAGTATCCAGTTATTCTAACTGAAACAGACACAGCAAAGAACTTAAAGAGTATAGAAAGGAAATCTCTAGCTATCGCTAACGTGGAAGTGGAAGTAAGTGTTGACTCTGTTATACGAAAAATACCTCTGGATAATTCCGTGCCCGGAAAGATTTTACAGATAATTAAATTTCCATTACCTAAGCAAGATCAAATATGGATTGATTTTAGACATAGTATACCTAGAGTGAACTATGCAGATAAAGATTGGTCATCTATGAAAGGTAAAATAGTATTCATAGGTGCCACATTTACAGGTTCTACTTTTGTATTAACACCTAATGGTTTAAAGAATACACACGAGATAATGGCTCTATCTACAGAAACATTATTATCTGGTAAATTTATTAGTAGACCTGATTGGTTACCTAAAGCAGAGTGGGCAGTACTAATAATTTCTTTACTTTCTTTCTTATTGATTATACCTAGAGTTGGCTTATTTTGGTCTGCTAGTATGTTGTTTATATTTTATGGTACTGTAGGTGTGGCCTCAACATATTTGTGGCAAAACAAATTAATACTATCAGACTATTCATCTATAGGAATAATTGTAAGTATAATATGGACACACTTAATATATAATAACTTTGCTAGAGAGAATAGATTAAAACTACAAATTAAAAAACAATTTGAACATTATTTAGCACCAGCAATGGTTAAGAAATTACAAAACAATCCAGAATTATTAAAACTAGGTGGCGATACAAGAGACATGACTTTTTTATTTTGCGATATAAGAGGTTTTACTCCTATTTCAGAAAAGTATCAAAGTAATCCACAAGGTCTTACAAAAGTTATTAATAAGTTTCTAACACCTATGACAGATATAATAATGAAGAATAATGGAACAATTGATAAGTATATGGGTGATTGTATTATGGCATTTTGGAATGCTCCTTTAAATCAACATAATCATAGATCACTTGCAGTTGATTCAGCAATAGAAATGATCAAATGTTTAAAAGAGTTAAATGATAATGAACATTTTGGGGAAGGCAATCATATAAATATAGGTATAGGAATAAACTCTGGTCCTGCTGTTGTAGGTAACATGGGTTCTAAACAAAGATTTGATTATTCTGTTCTTGGTGACGCCGTAAATCTAGCAAGTAGATTAGAAGGCATAAGCAAAAATTATGACGCAACTTTAATAGTAGGTTACGATACTTACAGCATGATAAGAAATAAGTACGATTGGAAGAAATTGGATATGGTTCAAGTTAAGGGCAAATCCAATAAGGTATCAATTTACACAATCTAGGAGGCTGTCTGGTAAAAAGGATAACGTTTACTTTCATAAAGTTTTTTTTATGTTGGTGTTTATTATGGACATGTACACAAAATATAAAGTCAGATAAAACAGAAACTATTATAAATATAGTTGATGAGTGAGAATACAGAAATTCAAGTACGATTAGCAGAATTAACCAAAGATGTCAAACAGGTTAATAATATTCAAAATAGACTTGATACTGCTATTGACAAACTAACAGACGTTTCTACACATATTAAGTCTATGTTGGCCGTACACGAGGAGAAGATTGAACACCAGGAAAAGATAGATGATGTGATATTCTCTAAGCTAAAGATAAGAGCCAGTGAGACGATAAGTATAGAAAAAGAACTTTCTGATAAAATAGAAGAATCTGAAAAACGTATAAAGGAAGAGTTAATTGAACTAAAAGGCGAATTCCGTGGTAGAATTAGTCTATTAGAAAAGTACAAGTGGATTATCATAGGTGCTTTCATAGCTGTTGAATTTATTACAGTTTTAATGGTATCCAAAAAAGGTATGTTACCTTACTTCTCATTTTTCAATTAAGCTTGACTATTTGATATAAATGGTGTATAGTAATCTTTACTATGTCGTCTTATATTGATCTAAAATTCATCAACCAACTATCAGGCCGATTACAACAGTTTAAACAAAAGACAGATTATCTGTTTAACTTTCGTTGTCCTCATTGTGGTGATTCTCAAAAATCTAAAAGTAAAGCAAGAGCTTATTTCTACAGAGTAAAAAATGACATGTTTTTTAAATGTCATAATTGTGGTCAAGGTCAAAACTTTGCAAACTTCTTAAAATTCATAGACCCTAAAGTATATACAGAGTATCTATTAGAAAGATACAAAGGCTCAGCACCATCTACAAAGAAACCAGATTGGCAGTTTGAAAAACCTGTATTTAAAATTAATATATTAGAAGGACTAAAAACAATAAAAGAATTACCTGAAGATCATATAGCAAAAGAGTATTGTAATAAGAGAAAGATACCTGAAGAATTTTATGACAAGTTATATTATGCAGAGGAATTTCAAAAACTAGTAAACAAAGTTAAACCAAATACATATAAAACTCAATATGATCACCATAGAATTGTTATTCCTTTTTACGATACAACTGGTGAGTTATTTGCCTTTCAAGGACGTGCATTAGGAAAAGAAAATCCTAAATACTTAACAATAAAACTAAACGAAAACAAACAAAAAGTTTTTGGTTTAGAACGTATAAATTTTCAAAATCATGTATATATAGTGGAAGGTCCATTTGACTCTTTGTTCGTCAGCAATTGTATCGCAGCTGCTGGCGCCGATTTACAGTTAAAAAACAAAGTACCTAATAATAAAATAACCTATATATTTGACAACGAGCCAAGAAACAAAGAAATTATAAATCGTATGTATAAAATGATTGAACATGATTTCAACATCGTTATATGGCCTGAAGAACAAACACTAAAAGATATTAATGACATGATAATTAGTGGCTTGACAAAACTTCAAATTAAAGATATAATAGACAAGAACACTTATTCACAATTAAGTGCTCTTACCAAACTTAACCACTGGAAAAAAATTAAATGACAAACGATATAAACATTAAAGTTGAAAAGAGAGGTGGTAGAGGTTTAGAACCACTTAACATAGAAAAGATACATGAAATGGTTGAGTATGCATGTGAAGATATAAAAGGTGTATCAGCTTCACAAGTAGAAATGAGCAGTGGTTTACAATTCTATGATGGTATTACTACAAACGACATACAACAAATTTTAATTAAGTCTGCTTCAGATTTAATTTCACTAGACAATCCAAACTACCAATACGTGGCAGCCAGATTACTATTGTTTAGTTTAAGAAAACAAGTTATTGGTAGACTATGGGATCACCCAAATATTAATGATCACGTAGAGAAATGTGTTAAATTAGGAGTATACGATCCAGATATCCTAAAAAAATATGCTAAAAAAGATTTTAGTAGAATGCAAAACTGGATTACTCACGAAAGAGATAACAACTTTACATATGCAGGATTAAGACAAGTAATAGATAAGTATCTTGTACAAGATAGATCAAGTGGTGAGATTTATGAAACACCTCAATTTATGTATATGATGATAGCTGCCACACTTTTTCAAAACTACGATAAAGCAAGGAGAATGACTTATGTCAAGAAATATTATGACTCGATATCCAATTTTAAAATTAATATACCAACACCTGTTATGGCTGGTGTTCGGACTCCTATTAAGCAGTATGCTAGTTGTGTACTTGTTGATACAGACGATACTTTACCTAGTATCTTCTCTAGTGACATGGCTGTTGGAAATTACGTTGCACAAAGAGCCGGTATTGGAATCAACGCAGGACGAATACGTGGAATCAATGCAAGAATCAGAGGAGGTGAAGTACAACATACAGGCGTTATTCCTTTTCTCAAAAAATTTGAAGCAACGGTCAAGTGTTGCACTCAAAACGGTGTTAGAGGAGGCTCAGCAACTGTACACTTCCCTATTTGGCACCAAGAAATAGAAGACATTATAGTTTTAAAAAACAACAAAGGTACCGAAGACAACAGAGTTAGAAAGTTAGACTACTCAATACAGATTAGTAAACTATTCTATGAGAGATTTATTAACGAAGAACAAATAACACTATTCTCTCCTCACGAGGTGCCTGAATTATATGAGGCATGGGGAACACCAGAATTTGATGAACTATATTTAAAAGCAGAAAGAAAAATTAGTGTTAATAAGAAAAAGATAAATGCACAAGATTTATTCTTTGACCTTTTAAAAGAAAGAGCAGAAACAGGTCGTATTTACATAATGAATATAGATCACTGTAATACACACTCCTCATTTAAAGATACCATTACAATGAGTAATCTTTGTCAAGAGATCACACTCCCTACCACTCCTATACAACATATAGACGGTCCAGGAGAGATTGCTTTGTGTATTCTATCAGCAATCAATGTAGGTAAAATCAACAACCTGGATGAACTGGAAGAACTATGCGATCTTACAGTAAGAGCATTAGAAGAAATTATAGACCATCAAAAATATCCAGTAAAAGCGGCCGAGATATCTACAAAAGCAAGAAGATCATTAGGTGTAGGTTATATTGGTCTTGCACATTATCTGGCAAAAACAGGTTATAAGTATGAACAAAAAGGTGCCTGGAAAGAAGTAGATAAACTATCAGAGGCATTTCAATATTATCTATTAAAATCTAGTAACGAGATTGCAAAAGAAAAAGGTCAGTGTGATCTATTTCATAGAACAAAATATGCAGACGGCATATTACCAATAGACACATACAAAAAAGAAGTAGACGAATTAGTAAATCGTAAACTTTCAATGAAATGGGACAAATTACGAGCAGACATTAAAGAATTTGGGCTAAGACATAGTACTCTATCAGCCCAAATGCCTTCCGAGTCTTCTAGTGTGGTTTCAAATGCTACAAACGGCATTGAACCACCTAGAGACCACTTATCAGTTAAGAAAAGTAAAAAAGGCACATTGAAACAGATAGTACCAGAATATAATAAATTAAAGAATTTTTATACTTTATTATGGGATATGCCTAGTAATGAAGGATATATAAATATCGTTGCAGTAATGCAAAAGTACTTTGATCAAGCTATATCAGGTAACTGGTCATATAATCCAGATAATTACGAAGACAATCAAGTACCTGTATCTGTTATGGCACAAGACTTGTTAACAACTTATAAATACGGTTGGAAAACATCTTATTATCAAAATACATATGATAGTAAAAAAGATATTGAAGAGCCTAAACACTCCATAGATTACGATACACCAATTACAACAGAAACTCCACAAGAAGACGAGGAGAATTGTGATAGTTGCACAATATAAATTAATAAATAAAAAGAATTATGAGTAAAACAGTTTTTAACAAAGAAAAAGGAATAAATGTACAAAAACAATTAATGTTTTTTGGTAAAGATTTATCTGTACAAAGGTATGATACTTTTAAATATCCTATCTTTGATAAACTTACTCAACAACAACTTGGTTATTTTTGGAGACCTGAAGAAATATCTTTACAGAAAGATAGAAACGACTATTTGGATTTATCCGAAGGCCAAAAGTTTATCTTCACTAGTAATCTAAAATACCAAACTATGTTAGACAGTGTACAAGGAAGAGGTCCATGTTTAGCATTTTTACCTTTTGTATCACTTCCAGAATTAGAGGGTGCCATAATAGTATGGGACTTTATGGAAACAATTCATAGTAGAAGTTATACATACATAATAAAGAATTTATATTCAAATCCGTCAGACGTATTTGACATGATTTTAACAGATCAAAAAATTGAGGAACGAGCAGCCTCTGTAACTAAAACTTATGATGATCTAATTAAAAAAGGATATGAATGGACACTATCACCAGACAAAGTTGATTTATATGAACTTAAAAAGAAAATGTACCTTGCAATGGTATCAGTAAACATACTAGAGGGTTTAAGATTCTATGTATCATTTGCTTGTTCATTTGCATTTGGTGAATTAAAAAAACTAGAAGGCTCTGCTAAGATTATATCTTTCATAGCAAGGGATGAAAGCCAACACTTAGCAATGTCACAAAGAATAATTAATAACTGGAGAGAATATGAAAATGATAAAGACTTTACAAAAATTATTAAAGAAAGCGAAAAAGAAGTTTACAAAATGTATGAGCAAGCTGTAAACGATGAGAAGCGTTGGGCAACTCATTTGTTCAGCAAAGGTTCTATGATAGGTCTATCAGAAAAATTATTACACCAATTTGTAGAATATATGGCGAATAGACGTATGAAAGCGATAGGTCTAGCACCTGCTTATGATCAAAAAACTAATCCACTACCGTGGGTAGAACACTGGTTAAATAGTAGATCAGCTCAAAATGCACCACAAGAAACAGAAATTGAATCTTATGTAGTTGGTGGTATAAAACAAGACGTTACTAAAAATCAATTTAAAAAATTTAAACTGTAATGGATAAAGTCTCAAAACACTGTTCTAATTGTCAGACTAAATATACTATAGAATGGGACGAGGACAAATATGATTTGCCTCCTTTAACATGTCCCTTTTGTGGATATGAGGTAGAAGAAGAATATGACAGTGAAGTACCAGACGAAGCCGAACACGAAAGTTGGAATTGATTATAGTTTAACAAGTCCGGCTATCTGTATAAATGATGGCCAACTAAATTTTTATTACCTAACTACTAAAAAAAAGTGGATAGGAAAACAAAGTGATAATATAATTGGTTATGAACACAAAGAATGGACAGACCCTATTGAAAGATTTACTTATATTTCGGATTTTGTATTTAATATACTGTCTACCATTAATACTCCTAAAGAAATTTACATTGAAGGCTATTCGTATGGTTCTAAAGGCCAGGGTCTTTTTCAAATTGCTGAGAATTGTGGCATCCTCAAATACAGGATACTATCTAACGGTCTTAATTACAATACAGTTGTACCGAGTGTTGTTAAAAAAGGCGCAACAGGAAAAGGAAACGCAGACAAAGACATGATGTACGAGGCCTTTCTAAAAGAAACTAAAATTGATTTGAAACAAATATTAGATACTGAAAAATGTGGTAATCCTTTATCTGATATTGTTGATAGTTATTATATACAAAAGGTGGGACATGAAAATAAAAGTAGTTAGTACCTGGAACAATAAACTATTTAAAGAATATGCTCATAGATTTCAATCTACTTATAATTGGCCATTTGAATTAGAAATATATAATGAAGATGAGGGTATGTACGATGAGATACCAACTCTTAAAAAATTTGTAGATAGAAACAAGGTAGACATACCATTAAACTTTCAAAAAGACGCAGTAAGATTTAGTTATAAAGTATATGCATATACACAGGCAATCTTAACAACAAGAGATTGTGATGGTCTTATATTCATAGACGCAGATAGTGTATTTTATAAAAAGATTGATGAGGCATGGGTAAAAAAACATTTACATAGAGAAGATTGTATGATAACTTATCTACAAAGACCAACTTATAGTGAATGTGGTTTTATGTATTTCAATATGAAACATGATTTTATAAAACAATTTGCCATAGATATGAGAAAGATGTATGATGATAACTTATTATTTAAAGAAGATGAACAACATGATTCATTTATATTTGATATAGTTAGAACTAGACTAGAAGAAAATTATGGTGTA
>ERZ1046148.1222-NODE-1222-length-13320-cov-7.035884_pt1 | contig 13320 bp, 10 predicted proteins | sample MGYA00383090_ERZ1046148 | MGnify/ENA primary metagenome ERZ1046148 (study PRJEB29581, sample SAMEA5548360) | metagenome | biome: marine; feature: coastal; material: water | depth 25 m | study: Short-term variability in the microbial, nano- and picoplankton...
TAAAAATAACCAACCATATTGTCCTATCAACCCCTCGACAAGACCTTGTGCCTGGTTGCCCACGAATGTTCTCCTATATTATTATACTAATAAATATAATATATACGGCGAATTAAACATCAAATCTTAAAACAAAAGATATATCCATCTCTGGATCATTTTTGATAGGACTTGATGTTCTACCCACAATTAATAACTCATTATTATCATTATATAAACCAATAGTAGTTATATAGGGTGCAAATTGTGAATGAGAAACGAATGGTTCTACGAATTGGGTTGCATTGTAAAATGTTGCAAATGAACCAGTTGAATTGGGACCACCACTTGGATTGTCTCCAGGTGGAAAATAATAACGTGGTTCTGTTCCTTCCACAACCGTAATACTGCCACTACGTTGATGAGTAAGACTTATATTTCTTGATGTATTAAACTGACCTGCTGGTGCTATAACTGTATATTCATGTTGATAAATTGTATGTGTGGATCTATAATCTATTTCAAACCCATCTGTTCCAGTTCCAAGTCCTACATCTTTATACGATCCAGTATCCGTGAAAACCAACATTCCTGTATCATAAAATACATTTCCTATAGCACTTCCACTGCCCTGTGCAGTCCACTTTGTACTATCCCAACTACTACTTTTGAATGCTGCAAAACTTGATGAGTATGCATTATCATAAAGATTACCATCTCCATCATCTTTAATGGTAAAAGTTACATCCGTACTATTATCTGTTACTTGTACCGAACCCGGTTTTATTTCTTCACCAAATAATTCTTGGGGAACTGAAATAATAGAACACGATGTGTGTAAAAGTCTATGTTGTTTGTTTGGATTTGTTGGACCATAACTGAGAAATGGTTCTTTTCTTCCAGATGATTTAGGAAGTTTTGGATTGTTACTAAATCTTTCATAATAAAGATTATTTATAGTATAATATAACGGTAAAGAATAATAAGTTCCAAGACTATACGGTTCTATATTTAGACTTGCAGAAAGGGAATTATGAATTCCAAAGCTTTGAGACGCAGCAGAACCAGTTAGAAAATTATGAAAACTTCCACTAATTCCCCTTAAACCATATACACCGCTTCCACTATCGACATTAGTAAATTGAAACCTTTTATATGTCTTAAATGGATCTATGGAAACGTCTTGTGGACTGACATTTCTTAACATAAAGTTTGCCCCCTATCAATTAAAAGTCAAGTTTAACTTTTATAAGAGCTTCTCTCGAATAAGATTTAAGTACAGGTTGACTTAGTTTGGCAACTGCTAATAATTCATTTGAATCATTGAAAAGACCAACAGTTGTAATATAAGTTTTTGGATCTTTAAAGAATGTTGTCTGTGTAAATGCACCATCAGACGATGTAAAGAATGTTGGATTGTTACTGAAATTAAATTCTTTATTCCCCGCTCTACAGAAAAAATGAGTAGAAGAAAGTCGTTCTTCTCTACGTGCTTGAAATTTAGCTCCTTGTACTATTGAATCAAAAAATTGTGGTACATTACCACCGAGTGTATTAGAAGATGTAATTGAAGTTATATCTCCCACTAAACTATCTATTTGATTACCATTCAACAGAATTAATCCTACATCTGGATAAAATAATCCAATACCACCACCAGCCTGTGCTGCTGCTGATGTTTTAGTTACTGCAGTTCCAGTTGCTATTGAACCACTGACAACATTAAAAACTCTACCACCAATACCTGAATCGGGGTTTGAAGTTGCACCACTATCATCAATTAATTTCACTGCACTTCCACTCAACTGAAGTTCCCAATTTCCAGGATCAACTTTTTCTCTCATTCTTGCTCGTTTAAATGAAATAGCGTAAAAATGATCTGGAGTATTGTCTCCAGCATATGTAAATCTATCTACATTTGGACCTAATAACATATTAACAAGTTGTGCGTGAATTGCCGCAGTTGATCTATTTCCTGTTGCTGCACCAGTTGTACCCATTGAGCCACTACCATAAATATGGCCATAAGTTATAGAAAACTGAACTTCCGCTTCACTATCCGTCGCGGGACTTGTTTTATAAATATCGTAATAATAATTACCCGAACTTGCACTTTGTGCGGATTGGGTATAGAACGAAGTAAGTGTACCTGCTCCCCCACTCCAAATACCTGATGATATAGTAGATTTCAGATTCTTTACTACATCATTGTCCGTGTCAAATAATTTAAATGCTCCTGATAATGCCATTTCTATCTCCTTATATAAATTTTTCCATATTAAACACTACTCATTCCTGATGATGGACTTCCAAGATTAGTCTTATTAACCTGTATCGAGACTGTGGTCGTTGCCCCAGTTTGATTACCCACAATTGTAAGTTGAGTTTTCTTCACCGCTGGACTTGTAAATACTTGTGGAAGTACTTTTACAGTCAACCCACTTACATTCTGACTCTGTGTTAATTCTTCATCACTTAAAGTAATAGGAATTAATGGAGCAGACGGACTTGGGGATGCTTGAGCCACTTGTAACGTTGCTACTGTAGTATCATGTATGATAAAAGTATATCCTTGTTCTGCATCAGTGGAGTTTAATGTTCCAGGTGCAAGTATTTCACCATTCCCACCACCCTGAGTGAAAGTGAAACTTGAAACCGCGACATCAAGAATAGGTAATCTTGAAGTTTCCTTTGGTAAGGTTACAAGTTTATATTTTAATGCCTGAGTTTCATCTGATACTGGTTCTAATAGAGGCATATTTTCAATCACTGCTCCATAATAATTAGTTCCGTTTGGGTGTGATGTATCCCATAGACGATAATCAACCTCATCATCTGCTAATGCGAATTTTGTTACTGCGAATTCGTTTCTACCACGAGCTAAAAGTTCTCTACCTCTCTTGGTAAGAATTGCATCTATCGTAATAGTTGTGTTGTTTAGAAATCCCATTGCCTTCTCCTACTTATATTTTTTTTGTTTTTAATCGGAATTAATCCTGGATAGTGAATAAAACTTTCTCACTTATAAATATACCAAATTCTAATTTTTGTTAGTTTTTATTTGACTTTCAGCTTAGATTCACCAGGTTCCTGTGTTACAAGGGTAGTTGGTGAAGTTATTACTATAGAAACAGGACTTTCCAAGTCTAATGTACTCTTTTTTGTCTGTACACACCCACCATAAGCTAACCTAAAGTACGAATTATCATATCCAACACTTTGAATTTCACTTCTATGTAATGACCGAGAAGAATAATTTCTACGATCTGTATCCCAAACGTATCCGTGATCTAATCTTGCATTTTCTGCTGATGAATAGAAAAATCTATATTCAAAATTATGTTCGGAAAGTACTGAAGATGATATATTTGGTTGCAATACCTCCCTAAATATCTTTTCAGGACCACCTATTGTTATTTTGGCATCACCCCATCTTTCTTCACCACCACTCCAACCAGCAGTAGATGATGAAAGAATATATAAAGACTCTTTCCACATTGAAGAAGTTGTCTCACCTTCATAATAATCATATGAACCAGTTACAATCACGGTATCAAATATACTCGCAGATCCCTCATAAGTTGGATATGAACCACTTACTATTGGTAAATGACTGGCTATTGATGCAGAAAGTGGGAGTGTCTCTGCTGATGCAGATTGTACATACATAGGAACATTACCTCTAATCACCAAATCTTCAAAAGTAGGTTGTTTTCCTACAACTTCCTTTTTTCTTTCAAGAATATTTGGTTCAATCAACAATCCAACACTTGCATTTGCTCTTACTGGAACAAACTGTCTTAATTGTTCAAAAATAGAACTATCGTAATATCTAATTAATCTTATATAATCCCAAAAATTATTTGGAGAATCATATTTTTGCCAATAAGTTGTTGCAACATCTTCTAATGTTCTATATCTATGTTTATATTTGTCTCGTGGATCACCAATATATTGGTCAAAATCTAAATTTGCTACTGAACGAATTATATCTTCATCTATGACATTTGTTGGTGAAAAATATACCCCTAATTTATTAGAATCCAATGGAGCTGTATCATATGCACTAAGTTCGGATCTCTTATCAACGGATAGTCCACCAAACGATAATTTATTAGTTTCTAATCTAATTTTATTTGAAACTCGTCTACTTGGACCCACATTTGGAATTAACATTTGTTCTTCATCTACAACAGAACTAAAATGTGGTCTATTGCCCAATGTGTATCCAACGGCCGTTCCAGCTTGAATATAAGATTGGTCTGCACTTGTATCACGAATTGAAGTAGATGCATCTAAATTTGTATCGTCATCAAATGAATATCGTAACACTAAATCTGTCCATGATGCAGACGCATGATTTCCAGCAAATGATTTAGGGGCCCTTACATGATTATCAAAAGAACCAGAATTTAATGCTGTATTCCAATAACGAAACTCCATCATTGAGCCACTTAATTGATTACCAAAATCATCACTTGATTTACCACCAATATATGCAGTTTCATTTCCTACAAACGAACTATTCCACGATGAACTTGTTGCCCCATCAATAGACATGGTTGTATATGAAGAAAGATAAATCTTACTTCTACCTTCATCATATTTCTTAACATATAACCTATAATCAATCTTCTGTGATGTACTATCCGACGTTAATTGAACCCCACTTGAAGAAACACGATTTAACATTACAGAATAAAATTCACCGTCATAAATTGGTAAAGAATCGGATGTAAGTTCTGCCGCACTTCCTGCTGATGCATTCAATACAAATGAAACAGTTCCATGATTATCTGATGAACCATTATCTTTCAATCTTATGGCAAAACCATGAGTTGTTCCTGCTTGAAATAAAGTTTGGTTAGAACCACTCGCTGCTTTAAACCTAAATTCTATTGTATCTGGTTTTCTACTTGAATTTGTATCGTTTGCCCAGGTTGTCTGAATGTATTGTCCTGCCTTAAAATCTACTGCCTTAGTAAAACTTCTATCTATAAAATATGATGGTGCATCATCCGGACTTGGATCTGGACCTCCATATTCTTTAACTCTTAAAATTGTAGATGGTATACCATAACAATTTATTAACCCCTTAAAAGAGCGAAGAGTTCCCTTTGTCTTGAGAAAAAATGGCATATTATTTATCAATCGTTTCCAAATTTCTCTTGAAATTTCTCGTCCTGAAGTAGAAGAATATTCTGTAAAAGTATTAGCGTCTGACCCTGTTGCTTCTTGGCCGAGAATATATTTAGGTAAATCTACTAAATCTTTGCCATCATTTAAATAAAATCCAAGTGAAGTTCCAACTGCATATATTAAATCTCTCGATAAACCTTCTGTTAATTTTTGTCGTCTGTCATAGATTTGTGGAATTTCTTTTATGTATGTCCAAATACCATCAAAATGTTCTCCAGTCATATTAATGAAAGTGTGAAATGGTGCATTTGCACTTTCATTTATTATATGATCTGGAATATTAGTTAATAATCTATTTCTATTTTTTCTATCATATAAAGAGGCAGAAGTTATTTGTTCATCGTACCAGGTTGTCGCTTCTGATGCCGTGGTGGGATATGAAATATAAGGACTTAATTTAGTTCCTGATCCACCAGATTTAGGCCATGCATTATCATTAAACACACCAATAGAACTTGAAATATAAGAAGAACTTTGGAAATACATATAATTTTCAAATGGAGTAAATTCATTTTTAATCTTTCTAACTTTCATTCCCAAACTTGAAGTTTGTGCATAAGTCAATGAACCAGAAATACCACTTAATGAATTACTTTGACTTTCGTATAATTCTACCTTAGCTAATTTCCGTTTAAAGTTTACCAACCTATCTTCAATAGAACTAAAATGAATAAAGTTATCCCATTGTCTATAATCTATTCCAGTAAGTTCTATGCTTTCCATAAAACTACCACTTAGTATTTCATTTTCTATTGCTTCTTTTATACTTGTATCAGATGAAACTAGATCATTATAAGATTTAAATTTTGTATCTCGTGCTACAAAATAACTGTCCGCTGCCGATTGTTGAATCCAGTTTGGATTTCTCAAAACTACAGCGTCTATATCTTCTTCTACAAAATCTATCAACTGCACATTTTCCGTATGTGATGGAATCATCTCCTTTACCACATAAGTTAAATCTCCTTCTGATACACCAGTTGGTAGTGGTTCATATAATTTATAAACTACTGAATGTGGATATTCTTGATATTTTACAACATCTTTTTTATAATTAACTACAAGATTTGCTTTGTCATTATCAAAATGTAAATAAGTGTATAAATCTTTAGGATTTTGATGATAAATAATTTTAAATTCTGGATAAAATGGCTCATAATTACTCAAATTCCCAACTTTTTGCCCTTGTCCTTGCCAACTGTCCTCAGCAACTAACTCTTTACTATTAACAACATTAACTATCTTTGAAGAATATGATTCATAAATCGGCCTTTGACCGTCACCACTTGTTGTATATTGTGCATCAAAATCATTTCCAAAGTTAATCCAAGCTCCAGGTGGATCTTTATACACCCAAAGGTTTCCATCTTCATCTGTTATTTGTTGTCCTATAAAATCAGGAGGTATTGGTAATCCATCATTGTTAAATCCTTCATCACCTGCATTTTCAGAAGTATTTGTTGTGGTTGCACCGAGAACATCTAATCCAAGAGCTGAATAATTTTATTCATCAGATTTATCATCATCCCAATCAGGAAGTGCTCCGTCTAATTCCCATTTTCCAGGGGGTGGATTTGCATTCCACTTCCAAGTTTTTCCACTTGCATCTGTAAACGGTGAAAGTGTAACGGGAGGTGGATTTCCAGTTGGTGATCCATTTGGTGCACCACCGCCGAGTCCACCGCCGAGTCCACCGCCGAGTCCACCACCGAGTCCACCACCGAGTCCACTTCCGAGTCCACTTCCGGCACCACCACCGACATCACGTTTCTTCTTTAACATAAAAGCGACACCCGCGATTGTACCAAGTACCAATGCTCCGAGTGTTAATGCTGGTAATAACCCTTTGAGTTTATCAAATAAACTTGGGGCGTCTGGAGCTGATGCTGATGCTGCAGGACTCTGTGCACCACCACCGTTACCAGCACCACTTGCTGGATCTACATCCACACCTTCACCACAGGCACCCATTCGTGGTATTATTGTGTTTTTATTACCACCCCAATATATTATTCGTTTATTAGTCATCAAATGATCCATCAATTATGGGTAAATCTAATGTATTTGGATTAGTTATTCCATTTTCTCCATCGATAGTTACATCAGGACCTTCTGGAATGGCATTATAAACTTCTTCTGAGGTATCATAGAAAAATCCAAAATTTACATATGCAGCATTGGTTTCATACGCATCAGATACTGCATTATATACAGTTTGTTCCTGCACATACTGACCTGTTATTACTGATAACGGCCAAACAATATCCCAATTCCCAACGTTCCGTCTATGTCCACTCTGTATATATGAAACTGCGCCATTCGCCTTTCTTATCAAACGACCATCAAGTGGATTGGTTGGTGTTGGATCTTGGGTGTGAGTTGGTATTGGAATTGTCCCTACCGTTACTTTGTTGAGTGTTCTATCTTGTCTATCCAATAAAGTATCTGGAGTATAAGTAAAATTTGGAGTCATTATTGTTACTGAAGGAATAAAGCTGTCAATTTCAGAAGGGCTTACCTCATATGTATGTGTTGCAACTGGAATATCAGTAATCTCTGTATGACCACACCCAAACTCCCAATAATATTTCACACCATTTCTATGACTATATAATCTGTTTCGTCTATTAGCTTCAGTTTTTCCAGCTACATCCCAATGTTTTTCTCCAAACGATGCTTTATCCGTAACTTGATGAGTAGTAGCCCACCATCCAGTAGCATTTGTAGTATCGTTATTTGACATCACATTCCACGCTGCCAATAAATCTCCAAATAAATTTACATAATCTTCAGGGTCATATATATTCGGAACTGCATCCTGTGGTGCGAGAGCAGATCCAATTTTATTACTAACACTATATATTACATTAGTACCTAACCATTCGGTCCATTCAGGGGGTCCTATCACATAAGCTCGTAAATCCGCCTCGGGGATTGGATCTTCCAATGACCAATCATCATTTTTATTTGTACTTGTATGCTCGGTGTATCCTACGATGAATGCATTTTCAACTTCAAGAGTTCCACCTACATATTTGTGTTTAAATCCAGGATCTCCATTTGCCTTATTATCTATTTGAAATCCAGTATTATTTATTCCATTAAATTTCCCCAATCCTTGTAATCCACCACCCACCAAACCAAAACTAATTTCCTTTATTGAAGTATAAATTCCGTATTCATCTGATAAACTACTAAATTCATCTCTATATTTATCTAAATTAATCATCTGTGGGGCAAGTCTTACTTCTTTCCTATCTGCTGATACTTCATCAATAAAAAATTTATATTCCTTTATATCAAGTTCACTCGGTTGACCATTTACAGGTGGTTTTTCTCCTTGAAATACCTTACCATCTTCCCCTACATAAAATTCACCCATTGGTAATCCAGTAAGTTGGGGATTACCACTATGAATCTCACCTCCTGTTTTGGTTAGAACAGCTTCATCTGCTCCCGCCATTCTCCTGTAAAAGAAATACTTAACTTTATAATCACCACGGGTAAACCCCACTTTTCTTAAATCATTACCTGGTTTTAATTGTATAGTATCGTCAGCGTTATTAAAATCTTCACTTATACCAGATTTTAAATATGTATCATTTAAATCATATACATGGAACTTTACAAAATCTTGTACATCATTACCAAATGTAGGATGTAAAGGACCATTTTCTCCCAAAACCGACACCCCTTCTTTTTTCAGAAGCTTAAAATCTTTATCACTTAATTTAGTATGTTGTTGTGCCATTTTAAATAAGTTCCTTTATCTCTCTATCTAAAACTTTATCACGGATTTCTCCACCGTGATACATATAAGATTTTTTATTAACCGATACATATTGATCTGGTCGTTCATAATTCAACCCCGTATCTGGATCTTCAAATGCTAAAAATGTATTAACAGAATTTCTCATCGGTGTAGTTTTATTTACCTGAATAACATTACCTTCATCGTCTACAATTTCACTTATATCTCCAAATGTTTCAGCCTGTTCAAGTTTTTTTTGATAATCAACCCTATCTTGTTCATGAAGTTTTAACCAGAATTCATTTTTTTTTAATTCTTCAAGTGTATATGGCATTTTTTATCTCACTACCTTGAATGAATGTTTCTCATCAAAATATTGAATAGTTTCATCAACAGTTCCACTGCCACTCACAACTTTATAGTTTATTCTATAAAATCTTTCTGATTGTAATCCGTTCATCCAAAAATTGAAATAGTTTCCTGTCGAATCACAACTTACCTTTGAGCCACTTCCAAATGGTACAATAACATCTTCTGTATAAGCATCTTTAATCTGATAATATGTACTTCCACTCGGTAGATATTTTACCGTATTATATCCAGTAGAATATTGAGTAGAAGAATAAGTTCTTTCGGGAAACATCTCTCTACCAACTACTCTAAATTTTACTTTTGAATTTTCTTTATATTTTGCTCGAAATCCTCTCATATAAAAATTCATATCTTCTAAATTGGCTGAAGAAAGTGCTGATAGAGAACCGGTTGTCCACTTTGAATCGTCCCAAACAACTTCTAATTTCGGTGGATATACCGTATGTGTGTTTACTGAAAAGAAACTAAAATGCCCCAACCTTGTAGTATTTCCCTCGTCAGAGTTTGAATCCGTATTACCAATACTACCACTTCTCTTTAACATAAATCCCTCGTTTGGAACTGTACTGTGTAACCATTTCCAAGTAATATCAGTTACATCCATTCTTAAATCTTTTGGTTCATGTGTAAAAGATTGTGAAGCTTCATATCCACTTCCACTATACCAAGTTCCACCACTACCAGAAATGGTATTCCATTGTGTTCTTGTTGTAGAATCATCTTTCCACTTCCAACCTACACCATCTGATATTATTGGATTTGAACCGTGTTTTCCTGATCCATTTGACCAAGATTGACTAACTGGATATCCATATAAAGTTTGTGATATATTTAAATCAGTTGAATTGGCATCATATAAATTTAAATAAAATTTTGTGTTTGATCCAGATGTAATTAACCCCGAAGCTACAGATTCAGAAATATAAGACAAATCAAACTTTATAAGTATCCGAGATGTATGTACCACCGACCCATCCGCATTCATATCTTTTCTAACTTCAAGTATTTCATCAAGACTTGTATTCATACTCGAACTTACTTCATATAAGGTACTATCTTTGCTTGGAAATTCAAAATAATGCATCTACACTCTCCCTTTAAAAAATCACACCGGCGGAATCACCAATTGATCTTCCTTCTATATCTATATCAGGATATTTTAATTCAAATATAGATGGATCCAAAGAAGGATAAATAGTCCCGTCCTTGGTCGCATAATTTATATCATATACATTTCCAGAATAACCATCTGCGGCTTGCCATTTATTACTAATTAATACAGGATGGTTTTGTGGATTATTTTCTGTTGGTGCAACTACTGCTCCCACACCTTCAACATTTGAAATTACTGCTGCCAATTCGGCGATAACAATTGGTTGGTTAATTTGCCACCTATCGATATTAAAAAATTCTTTAATTTTTACTATACATCTTAATGTTACTTCACTTTTATTAAATCCCCTCCGTGATATAAAACCAAATTTAACTCCAATATTAATAATCCATGCATTTTTAATGTTAATTGCATCTGTTACTAATCTGTATTGACTTAGGTAAGTTTTTAGATTCTCTTTGACTGCAACATTAAGTTGGGTAAGTTTTTTATCTTCAGTATACCCAAGTGTATATAAATTTAATGCCATTGGATTCGGAAGTCTTTTAATAGATGATTGTATATCTTTAGTTTTTAGTTGATCTAAATTTCTTTCATCAATAAAAATATTTGAACCATCGGAAGTCTCTTTTTGCATACTTGGAATATTTAATTGTTCATCTTGAACAATATATGCCTTTGATACTGCTCCATATTTACTCCCCATTGCATATGTTCTTATAATATAATCTTCTTTAGTTACAACCCTACCCTGTGCTTGAAAATATGCTAAGGCATTGTTTTTAATTTCAATCGTTGTTTCTGCAGACTTTCCTCCCGTCGCGGGGTATGGATTGGTTACTGCCACCGAATTTTGAGTCGAACTAACTAAAGATGCATTAAGACCAGTAGTAACTTGTGTAAATCCAATATCAGTTATGTTTATTATTGAATCAGCTGCCACATTATCACCAATTCCACCACCATAAGAAAATTTAACAGTAAGAGTTGTATTTGAAGGAGCTTGACCATATGCTTCTGTTTTCAAAAAGTTTGCTGGATCAAAATATGTATCAAGTTTGCTTGGACTTCCAGGTAAAGTAGATCCAACTGAATTTGGATTCGGAACTATTTCTTCATCTGGACTATCTGATATACCACTACCAAATCTTAATTCTGTTGAACCATCCTGTAAAATATAAGTAATAAAGCGTCTTGGAGTCTTTTTTAATTTTAACAAATATGGAACTGTATCATTATATTGAACCAAACTTGGATCATTTGCTGCTGTATTTTCTTCTTCTATGAATGTGGTATTTTGTGCCAAATAAGGAACTTCGTACCAAACATTGTTATCACTATCTGTTACTGAAATTATCTCTATAATATTCTGTTGAGATAATTTTATTCTTGGATATGATTCAGCTGCACCAAATGTGAATGTGTCTGATTTAACATTTCCACTTTGTACTCTTACACTTTTTTGTAATAGATAAAATGAAGGAACTTTAGTTGTTTGGTTTACCTCATATACATCAATGGATAAAGGATCATATGAACTTGAATATTTAAAATTACAATCTTCTAATGTTCTAAATATCGTACCATTTTTTGCAGTAACTTGTGCACCTTCATTAATAGTCAAAGCATAGTTCATATTTGGTTTTACTGATATTCCTGTTCCAGTTGCAGGAACTGTTTGGAAAATATCAATATTTGTAAAAGCTGGTTGAGTTATTTTTGGTTTATATCCATATACCTGAGCCATTTCATAAATAGTTTTTCTATCTTCTGCATAAGCCAATAACATTTCTTTAAATTGTGAATCTACATAATAAGAAAGAACATCACCAACATATGATGCCATTTCTATGAACATCATTCCAGGTGATGATTCGTTAAAATCATTATATGTATTTGGATAATAAGATTTTGCAAACTCTATCAATCCTTCTCTAAAAGCACCAAAATCTTTATTTATATATCTAACTTCTTTTTGGACTCTCGCCATTTTATTTCTCCACTAAATTATGTACCAGTAAGAAAACTTAAAGTTACAGCGTCATGAACTTCTGGATCCATACTCAGACTAAATTCAAGTTCAATGTTCAACTGATTTGGTTCTGAGTCATCTTGTACAACATTTAATTCGTTAACTGTTACATGGGGTAGCCATTCTACCATTGCTTCCGATATTCTCTCTTCAACTGAAGTAATGAGTTGATCACTCATAGGTTCAAATAAAGTTAAAAGTAAATCACCACCAAAGTTTGGTTGGCCAACTCGCTCACCCCTATTTGTTAAAAGTAAATTTCTAATATTACTTCCTGTTTGTAAAAGAGTTGTTGAAGTTCCTGGAAAAAATCCCTTGGTATCATGATGTTGCATAGGTAATCCAAAACCAATTGTTACATCTGGATCTAAATCTAATTCTAATACACTCCGTGCTCTACCCATTGTTTACTCCATTATGGACGAAAATTTGTCCCATTCTTTTTCTTGTCAATTGCTTTCATAACTGCCGAATAATCTCTTGTTAATGCATCTGTTACATGGTCTGGAACTTGGTCAACTGAAACTCCTGCTTTCTTAATAGATTCTACTGCTCCAATTTCTCTTTTCATTTCCTTTGATACACCACCATTCCCTAAACCTGTAGCTCCTGCAAGTACATCATTTATCTTGCTGGTATCATAAACTCCACCACCCATCGTTGGATATCCACCACCTTCTCCCTGTGGAACTCCACCAACGGTTTCGTTCAAAACCCTATTGAGAGCTTTGTTTGTCGTATAGTTTACTTCCTTGTTAGGTTTAGTTTTATACTGATTCCTAACAGATACTTCAAGCTCTTTTTCTATTGTGGGGGATGAAACTAATTCGGTAAGTGAAGATGAATTTTCTTCTTTAATAAATATCTCATTCA
>ERZ1046148.1232-NODE-1232-length-13278-cov-6.784769_pt1 | contig 13278 bp, 20 predicted proteins | sample MGYA00383090_ERZ1046148 | MGnify/ENA primary metagenome ERZ1046148 (study PRJEB29581, sample SAMEA5548360) | metagenome | biome: marine; feature: coastal; material: water | depth 25 m | study: Short-term variability in the microbial, nano- and picoplankton...
GGTCTAAGTATCAAGCTAAACATAAGTGAAAACAATTCAAACATTTTACCTAAGATAGGTGAAGCCTCAAACATCTTCTTAAGTAATCCAATAAACAATCCCATTGAAACGAGAGATATTCCAACTGCTTTCTTATGAGTGCTTAAGAACTCTTGAAATCCTGCACTCCAATCTAAAACTTTCTTCCATCCACTTTTCTCTAAATTTTGAAAACTTTCTTTTTTCAATGTACCTTTAGTTGCAGAAAATTCTGCTGAACTTGCTTGGAATTCTTCATAGATCATTTGTTCATCATCTGTTCTGTTTCTTTTCAATTTACGACCAATTCTTCTATACTCATCTATTTTGCCTTGATCTTCCACAATAGGTTGTAATTCATCTCTTCGTTTTACTAATTGATTATATTGTGCGTTTAAACTAAATTGACCTAAAACACCCATTCCTGCGCCCATAGCAGTTGATCTAAATCCAAGTCCATGAATAGCTTTACTAAACTGTTGAAGATTGGTTGTTACATCTTCTAATGATTTTCTCAGTATGATATTTTTTCGTACCTCTTCGGCTTTTACCTGTGCAGTTATTCTTGATTCCTCATTTCTTAAATCAATAGTTTTCCTCATTTCATTTTGTAATTCTTTCTGATTTTGCACCATAATGGATTGTTGTTTTTGCCAATTAGAAGCATCCATTTTTTTCATATCAATTTGCATTATCAGTTTATTGATTTCTTTTGTCATTCTTGCGATTGATGTCGCAGCAGGATCGCCTGCTTTCCTCAACTCATTGAAAAATTCAGTAAATTCTTTAGCTAATGCAGATCCTTCTTTCTGTGCTTTATTATACTGAGGCATATCTTTATAACAGATGTTTTAGTATTAAAACTTTCTTCTCATATTCCTAGGCATATTATTGAAATCAGGTTGCTTTTTACCTTGCTGTTCCTTCTGTATCTTATTATGAATTTGAATTAATTGGGTTAAATAACTGATAGGTTGCTTGTCAACTGTGAATTTATCCCAACCAAATTGAGTTGCACAAAAATAGTATATATTGCTTACTGTTTCTTCTCTTGGACTTGCTGGAAGGTTTCCATCCAGTCCTCGATATAATCTGCTAAAGGGTGGTAGCTTAAGACCTCCTTCAAAATCGACTTGACAATCTTTCTATCCATCATTTCTATTGCTGTAACATCACCTGTTTTAAATGGTGCTTTTGTGATAACCTTTGTCAATAAATCGATTCTATATGCTCTTAAATCAATTCTAGGTTTTGTCACATCAGATAGGTCAACTGCCCTTGAAACGAGTTCCTCAACATCCCCAAATGTTAAAGAATCCTCAAATTCAACGATTTCATCTTTACCATTGTATTTGATCTTGACAGTTTTAGTTGCCATATGGAAAAATATGTTTTGTAATTTATATACCTTATGCTACTTTAGCTTCCACTCTTGCTGCAAGTGCTTTGAATGGTAGTTCTTCAAATACAGGTTGTACTGGTACCAATCCACTAATATCGTGACTTCCAAATGATAGACCTTGTAATTCCACTTGAATGTGTCTTGTTCCATTTGTAAATTGTAATTCTGCTCCAACACTACTTACATCTACCATTGTATTTCCACTCTTGTTTGAAATACCTTTAGAGTTTACATCATCGGAAGCTTGGTTAAGTAAGTGTGTAAGGTGTGTTAAGTCTTTAAATGAAGTTTGGAAACTACCTGTGATTTCAAACACTTGTCTATATGAATCAACTGCGTGATGTGAACCTAGTTGGTATAGTAAGTTTTGATTTGCATTAAAGTTAATATTTGCTGATTGTATTTCACCCAATGATACTAATCCATCTCCCTTTGATACTTTGAATGTTCCATGTGCAAATGTTAATGGACTACCTGTAATTGCAACCTGATCCTTAAATGCCATTGAACTAGAAGAAGCTTGTGTTGTGTTTGTTGTATCTTCTTTACCAAATATCATAGAACAAGTACCGTCAACTGTTGCTCCGATTGAAGTGCTTATAGATAATCCTGTTGCAACACACCCCATTAATTTTCTTCTTATAGTAGTTGCTGTTGTGTTTGAAGCTTGTGTTGCATAAGTATGTGCTCCTGTTAATTGTTGATCTACTTGAATTGTCATTGGATTGATTACTGCTGGTGAAGTGCCTCCTTCTGCTGGCACAGTTGAACCACTTGGATAACTATAAACATTTGATGAAGGTGTCGAAGCACCATAAATAGATCTAAATATATCATGTGAATTTATATCATCCCATGTAAACCCAACGTCAATAGTTCCACTCTGTTGTCCATATGCAAAAGCTGTTGGTTCTACTTGACCTAGTTGGTTAAGGTCAAATCTGTTAGTTCCAACAGAAAGTGAGTTTACACTTGTATTTAATCCAAATGTCTTAGTAACTGCAACAGGTGTTGCAAATACATCATCTGCATCATTACCTTCAAAACCATAGTGAACCGAACTACCACCAGAGGTATATACTGTCATAATATAAATGATACCGAGAATCTATTTAAAGATTACGAGGGATCTGACTTCCTAAGTGATATTGTTAAAACGTATGAATACATATTACGATATAAGTAGTTTTTACTGTATGAACCTATTACTCTCAAATCAGTATAATTAGTCCCAATAATGTTATCTTTTATCACATTAACAACCTTTTTAACAACCTCGTTATGTCTTTTAATATCCTTATATGTTCTAATCTCTAACTCCATTATTTGTTCATGCCAAAAGTTTGAACCGTTTAAACCAAAGTAATTAATAATCTCGTCTTTTGGATATATGATTAATTGGTCTTTAGTATCATCCATGAATCCAACAGTTCTTTTATCCCATACAGCACTAACCATAGGTGGTCTTATACTAGACCATTTTGTTTTTAAAAGAGATTTTATCTCATCAACTGCATCATAAGTGATTATTCCCATACTACCACTCTACTCTTTCGCCCTCTTTAAGTTTTTTGTCAAATCCCTTCACCTTGCCTGACTCATATTGATAGTCATAATCATATGGGATTTCCAATACATCACCTGATTTACCAAAACTGCCTGCTGGTGGTCGCATATTCCTTGTTTTTTTATGCCAATCCCAATCCGACATACCCTGTGGTTTTCTACCACAATACCATTGTTTTCTAGCTATAAGATATGCAGAAGAGTCTAATAACCTTGCTTTTTCTCTATCATTTATCACATGATCAGCTCTTGGTGTTTTAACATCATATCTTTCAACATATTCATAATATAGATCAATATCATCTAAACCAGCCCATTTTACTTCTTGAATCCAATCTTTCAACATACCTTGATCAGGATAATCATTTCCTGTGTCAGGGTACCATGCTTCATCATATCTCATAGCATCTTCATAGGAAAAATGTTCATCATTTAGAACTTGATCAGGTATGTCATCCTCAAGTCTATTGTTTTGCATTGAAGCTATCATTATTGCCTCTTCTTCATCTGTTAAATCGTCTTGCATTTCCCAACTGTTTACAATATCTTCTGGCATTGGTGTTATTAACCTTGTATCGTCAGAATTATTTATTATTGCATCTATCTCTTCTTCATCTAAATCATAGTATTTTTTTATAGCTTCTCCCTCTTTACTCTCAATATGGGCATTTACATTATGATCTCTATAAACCCATAGTTTTACAAGTTGTCTTCCAACAAAAGTTCCCATAAAGAATTTCTTAAGCCTATCTTTTCCACTCATGGTGATATCACAAATACTTCTCTTCTATTTGCGATACAATTATCTATCTCATCTTGCCAATATCTTTTTGATTCTGTTGGTGAATTTATACCACCTGTTGGGAGTTCATCCATACGGAAACTTGTGTTAAGTAAGTCTATTGCTGTCATTTTGATAACTGCATCAGCTATGTCCAATGGAATAACTGTATCACCAGCATATTCTTCACCACCATATCTGTATGTTACTCTAACTCTATTCTTTCTTAAAATTGAAAATAAGAAACCTCTAAGATGTATTGTTCCTCTCTCATATTCTATTTCATACCATGGATCACCATCTAAAATGTCTTCCCATGAACCCTGAGCTCCTCTCCAAATCTCTATCTTGTCACCTTGATCAGCATCTAAATTATATATTCTTCTATGTCTTAGAAATATAGGTGTACCCCATCCAAATGTATATAATAATGGTAAACTGTGAATTTCTCTTGTTATCTTTTTTGAACGCCAAGCATGACCAGTTCTACGTTCAAATTCATCTTCTTTCCTATTGATTATTTTCTCAACTTGTGTCTTATTAGGAGTAGTAGTAGCAGTAATGGGAACTCTGAGAAAATCAGATACATCTTCGACTGAACAATAAGTTGTAGCCATGTAATATATGAACTGAGTATGTATTTAAATTTACTTAAAAACAACAGTCCATTCGGCTGAACCTGTGATATCTGCGTATATGCCATCTTCAAATCTTCTGTTGATATCTTGATAATTACCTTCTATTTCTCCAAATACTGTGAATTCGGCTGTTCCACTACTATCACCGTTTTTAAGAATACATTTAGCTCCACTAGAACCTTTTTTGGTACAGAATACAGCTACAACAACACCATGACCTCCTTTTATCGCTGTGTCAGCATTAAAAGATATTACATTGTGGTTATATTCGACCATATTCTATTGTTCAATTACGAATATATAAGGATTGTGAAAGAAAAAAAAGTCGGCTATTTTGGACTCTAGTAGCCTATGACTAGAAACTCGAATATTTTGTTAGCAATAGATGTACTATTTGCTACTTCTGCAAATACTGCACCTGCTGAACCACCTACGGAATAGAGTTTGATTTTCTCATTTGCCTTGTCATATTCTACTTTGTATAGTGAATCTGTAAATTCAGGAATCACTGAAACGAGTGTAGAAATTCTTCCCTCTTTGAGGTCGGCTGACACTCCATTTGTTGCATAAGCATCAGAACCACCAGCGGTGACTTTGATCTTAAATATTCGCAGTTTAGAAACTAATGCTGCATTGAAAGATAATGTCTTTCTAACATTAGCTGCTGTCCAGTCGGATGTACTTACTGTAACTGCCATATGAACATTTATCAACTCTATTATATAAAGATACCCCCTAGCTTTCGCTAGAGGGTGTAAAGTTGTTAACGTTGTTTAATTCTCCAACGCCCAAGAATGTGTGAAGCTCTGACTCTCACTAATCATTTTGCAGCAATCTTGTTAATAAGTATTAAAAAAAAGAAAAAGGGAATTTAAAGTACGACTAGAGTTTAATATCTCTGATCTTACCTTGTGAACGGAAGTGACGACAAACTGTTTCGCCCATAGTTCTGAATACGCCTTTCTCAACAAATGCATTGTTGATGAATGGATATCCAGCGGATCTTCTAGTTGCTTCATAGTATTCAGTTGGGATTGCGATTTGAATTCCAAGTCTTGGATAACCATATCCTTCTGCATCACTAGTGTCCAATGCGAATAATCTTCCGATTTCTGATGAGTCACCAGAGTCGCTTGGAGCATCTTTTGATGGAATGAATGGTATTCCATAAATGGAATCTACATGAATTCCAACTCCTGTGCCTTTGAATGTTTGGATTCCGTTTACGTCAACTTGTACGAGTGCTTCGCCGTATGGATTTGGAATACGGACTGAAGGCATATACAAGCCTTGTATTTCGGAGTAAACTTCGTGGGAACCGAGGAATACGTTTGGATCTTTACCTGCTGCAATTCTAATCTTTCGTAAGAAAGTTCTTAGAGTGTCATCGGTAAGGACACCATTGGTACCAATAGTACCAGAAGCAGATTCTACTGTTGAATCATAAACTGTTGATCCATCTCTATCGACATCGTTGCCTGCAGCCCATGGATCATATGCGTTAGTGTTGCTTCCACCTAGAGCATCTTCTTCTGCACTAGAAGAAATAATTCTGTCTAGTGATTCAAAGTCTTGATGACCTGTGTGGTTAGTTGATCCAGTGATTGTGCCTTCGACATCTGCGAGTAGCATCCTGTTTAGGAACTCTTTGTGCTGAACTGCCATATATAATCGGAGTGAACCAAGTCCTCCCCAAATATCGTCTTTAGAGTGTGTTGCTAACCATTCCATAACCTCAGTTGCACTAAATGGTAACTGAGCTGTCTTTGGTTTAACATCTATCTCTTGTAGATCTGGCTTTACTGTTTCAGCAATGTTTCCACCCTCAGCAGTACCACCTAAAGCTGTGTTGCCTTGACTGGTATTAAGAGTTGGTTTGGCTGTTATGATACGCCATCCAGATTTATCCCAAGGATATTTTGGGAGAATTCCGAAGGCATTAGCCTCTAAGTTCAGTTGCGCCCATGCGTAAGCACCAAATACAGCATTGAATGTACCTGCTGTTGATGTTTGTATTGGAGCATCTGCTTTTCTAAGTAGGTTACGGTTATATCCGTAATACTGTGCTTCGAGTTCGTCTATTGTTCGTATTTGAACCATTTTAGAACTGACCTACCTCATCTGCTGTTGGCTGATAGTATTTTCCTTTTAGAATGTTACGAGCTACGTTTGATAGTCCCTCATAACCACCTTCTCTTGCATCTTTCAATATCATTGAATAATCTTCCGAGAAAGATTTGTCAACTGTATTGACGATTTGAGATGGTCTTGGGGTTTCTGTTGAATAAGAATGTTTCTCTTGCATTTTTAGTCCACTGTCATCGCCCTCTGGCTTTTTCTCTCCATCTGATGCTTCTTGATCAGAATTCAAGCTTGTTTGTCTTGAATTTGATTGGTATTCATCAGGTGCAGTTACTTTTGCTCCAACATCTTCTGAATCAGAAGTTGCTGGTTTTAAAGGGTAATCTGTTGGTTTTTCCATTGCTTTGATTCTTGCATCAATGTTATCAAGGGATTCAGAAACGGATTTTTGTGTTTCTGCCAAAGATTGTACGACCTCAGTTAAGACATCCATGTTAGATTTTACTGCTTCTTGAAAAGATTTTTCAACCTCTTCGGAATCAGATTCTTCTTTATTCTCAGATTTTTCTTCCTTATCTTCGTTTTCGTAGGATTCTTCTGCCATGTTGTTATTAGATTCTTCTTTTTTGGGGTTTATATATATTTCGTTATCTTTATTAGACTCTTTATCTGCCTTCGCTTGTCCACCTAATTGATTATTTCCATCTTCTGTTTGATAACCTGATTTATAGAGATCATCAATGTAATATCTTTCTTCTGCCTTTGTTTTATCTGAATTATTTCTACCTGAACTGGTATCTACGTCAACATCTTGATTATATGCACTATGAGAAACACCATCATTCTCTGCATCTTGTTTACCTTCTTTATCCTTTTCACTCTCTAATTCTTCATTATTATCCTTTACTTCTGTGGTTTGAACACCTGTTCCTATACCTGAATTTTGGTGATATGTTGCATCTTGACCTAATCCTCTTTGACCACCTGTGTGACCACCACCTACATGATCTAATCCTCCCTTACCCACATAACAACCAAATCCGTCACATTGTATAACCATTTTGTCACCTCTTTCTGTGAAATTATCAGTTACAGCTTTGGCAATAGGATTGTGATCTGTAATCAATGCTAATGGAACTGCTGGATCTTTACAAACTGCTACTTCATAATGTTCTAAATTCTTTAACTCATATGCAACTGAACCATCTTTCATTATTTTTGGGGTTCTATTGGATTTCGTGGCTCCACCAAATGATAGTCCTTTATATTCACCTGATTTGATTTTATTCCAAATCTCATTATCCAATTCGTAGTTTTTGTGAATTTTACCTGTAATTTTAATTGCTGGGTATTCTACCCCATCACCTCCTTTATAAATTGTTTGTGCATAACTGATACCTTTACCTATAATACGATTAGAGTGAGTATCACTAATTGGTGCTCCCCTATCCATCCATATAGGCAAGACCTTAATTAATTCATCAACTACTGTTATTTCACCCTGTTTGTCTTTTACTTCAACTGTTAAATATCCTTCAAAAAATCTATCATCACTGTTTAAAGAATGTAGTGCTTTTGTCACTAATCTATTGAAATATAGGTCTTCTGACATGATTTTATCGTGTTGATATAACATATAAAGTTTTAGAAAAAGGAAAAAATGGTTGGGCTATTTACCCAAAACATAGCCATTCTAGTCTTTTTTTGCTTTAGTAACTGCAAAGTCAGCTGCGAAACCAGTAGTCAAGCCTATTAGAGCAAGTCCTACTTCTCCCACACCTTCAACTGAAATGGTTTGACTGACAGCCATTGCTGCAAATGTAGAAATAATCAATGCACCACAAAGTTTCTTTGCTGAATAAACGCCTTCATCAGAGTGTAAATATCCTCTTAAAGTGTTTAGACCTGCACCAATTACTGCTGCGACCACAGTTATAAGTATTGGATCTACCATAAAACAATCAACTTTACAGTCCTTTATAAATTTAATCCTTCCTTAAGACTTTTCCTACTAAATCCTCAAGATCTGAGTCAGCTTCTTCGTGTAGCCTATTGGATTGTCTATCTAGGGCTGTTGCTAAAATAATGAGGGCTTTTTGTAGTTGAGTTACTCTATTGCATAAATCTTTCTGTGTCATTGATATTTTTCTAAAATATGCTATTAATGTTCCACCACTACCTAGAGCTATTGCGATCACTATTTCTGAAAATAATGAATCAATTATTTCGAACATAAATACCTTTTGATCTGATTGTATTTAACTATACTGGTACAGTTTATAAATAGCATAAATGATATAAAAATTATGGCAACTGCAATCTATATTTACGAGTCATTAAAAGAATACACCAAAATATATGGTCTTGAAAGAAAAGATGAAACAAGAGAAAGTCACTTAAATGATCTTTATGTTAGAGATGATAAATTATTTGTTGTTACAAATACTAGTATGCATAAAGAACAACCTGAACTACATCGTTCAATAGTTCATTTTAGGAATGGTAATTTGGGTGAATGGGAAGATGGTACAGAGAAACTCGTTACACATGGTTCATTGTTTTACAATCATAAAAAAAATAAATTAGACTTCTTTCCAAAATTATTAAGAAAACCAACACTTCAACTACGTGTTGATAGGTTCTATGGTGAAAAACCAAAGAAAAAAGAAATTGATTATGCGTATAGATACTATGATTTATACAGAGATAGAATAAATTTAATATTAGAGGAAGATTATTGAAGCAATGTAAAAAATGCGAAGATTGGAAATCATATTATGACTATTTTGGAGATGAATTTCTTATGTGCAGAAGTTGTTATAACAAAATCCCACCACATACGGTGATTGAAGATTGAAGCTTGATTTATTCTTGGGTGACGTAGAGGATAAATTAGAACATATTGATGATAAATTAGGTTCAATACAGAAACTTTTAGAGTTATTACTAACACCACCTGATTTACTAGAGTATGAAAAGTGGAAGTTAAAAAAACGTAAAGGACTATAATGCTTTAGCTTTACAACCTTTACAAGTAGCATAACCTTTAGATTGTCCGTCATTCTTTCCCCAAGTCCAATTCCAACCTTTACTGGCTTTACACTTTGGGCATGGTTGTATAGGGTAATTCCCTGTACCCCAATCACTCATGGTTTCTATCGTAATCGTCAATTAAATTTTGTATTATCTTACGTCTAAATACTATGGTTGGCAAGTCTTCTTGTAAGCTTAACATTATATGATTCCAATCATCATAATGTTCTTTCCAAGTTTTTTCATCATCGTACATTATGGACATATCCTTGTTGAAGCATTATATTGTTCAACACACTCTTCAACTGCTTTTTGAATTATTGGTGTTTCGTAAAAGAACGTACCATAGAACATCGTTGTAAAGAATATAATTAATGGGATAATCCATATCCATTTTGTAAATATCATCGTTTATTACCTAGGTTTTTACCCATTATTATCTTCCAATCCTTACCATGTTTTTTTCTCATTTTTTGCCAAAATGGATCAGCTCCAAACATTCCACCTTTTTTATTGTATTCTTTTGTTACTTTGGCTATTCTTCCATGACAAGTTCTACAAAATCTAGCGTTTATTTGTTCTATTTCAAATTTATATTTACCACAGAAAAAGCATAAACCATACATTTTATGTGTTATAGTTGCAAGTAAAGGTTCTCTACCACGTTTTCCAGCACATTCACCACAAATATCGGCTATTGTAGCTGATGAAGCATCTCTTTTGAAACAGTTTATGCAAATAGCTTCCTTATAGTTATCAACATGGGTATATTCGTTCTCTTGATGTGTTTTCCAAAGTTTTTTGGTTAAGTCATTTGTGTTTGCATTAGTGTCTAACTCAGTTACCATTACTTTTCAGCATCCTGTATTTTACTTACAGTCTTTCTCAAAGCTACTTCTATGTTTCTATATGTATATGCATCTAATGGTTTCTTATTAATTAGTTCTCTAATGTCGTCTAATATGTGATATAGTGGTGATCTATCTACCAAATCATGTTTAGGTTCATTATGTTCTATTATTTTTTCTATTATTTTCTTATCTGCTTTGGCTCTTTTTTCTATATCTCTTGCCACATCAGTATTTTTCTTTTTACTCTTTTTTATCATCTTCCCACCTCCTCATGTTATTAAATTCATCTTCAACTAGTTTTCTAGCCTGTCTTACTGTCATATTTGCTGATTTTCTTAATTCGTCAACTGTTTTTGTTTTCTTCCATTGGAAGTCAACTGCTGTTTGTAACGTGTTTTTAACAACTGTAAAGTTCTTTGGTGTAATTCCATCAGGATATGCTGATTTCTTTGATAGTGAAGTTCCTTTACCACTTGCTGGTGATTGTCCCATAGTTCCACCAATATCACTAGGTCTTGAGTTCTGTGGTTCACCTTGGAAGTTAGTAGCATTTTCTTGTTGCTGTCCCATCATGTCACCTCTACCATTAATTCCACCTAGACCACTACCTTGCATGGCTAACATTTCACCTGTAATTGCACTATCCTTACTAATTTTAAACTCACCTGTATGTGTTCTTGTAATCTCAAAGCCCATTTGTTGCAACATTGCCATGTTTTGTATTTCAACACCATCTGTTTGTAAATCTCTAAGTTTATCAGTTTCTTCACCAAGTTTTAATTGTAATACCCAATCATCTACACCAAAGTGTGCTGCGATTTTTCTAAAGAAAGCCTTCTCTAGTATCTCTTGTCCCCATTTAACTGCCCTATTAGTAATTGTAACTTGAAGTCCTTCTTGTGACCAACCAGCAGGTGTTTCACCATAATAGAATGGAAGTACACCAAATACGGCTCCTATAATCATTCTTAATTCTCTTCTTATCTCAATAAACTCTAACTCTTTCAAAGAACCTGTAAAGTCCATCCACTGTGCCATATTTCCAGCACTACCTTTATCACTCTCTACCATTAGAGGATGTATCATATATGGATCTTCTGTTGCCTTTTGTGAAAGTGCATCCCATGACTTTCTAAATGTTTCATAGTTACGTGAAGCAACTACCAATAATCCTCTTGGTGGTCGCATTTTATCAAAGTATTTTCTAATATACTCATCCATGTGTGATAAGGACATTGCTTTTGACCATATTGAATAGATAGGTGAATAACCATAAATTAGGTGTGGTCTATATTTACCAGCTTTCCAAATAACTTCACCTTCACCATAAACTACACGTTTTGGTTGTGGAATACCTATGGAATATACAGAGTTTACTTCCATAACAGCTTTAAGTGCTTCTGCACCACATCTATCACATTTTGGTGTTGTTAATCTTTTATCACGATGTTCAAATCGTGGACAAACATATAATGCATTTCTTTTATCATCATAACCAATTCTACCATCACTGTCAGCTATCATTGCAACTTGTGGTGGATCTATGCGTAAATACTCTTTAATCTCTGTTCTCTTTAGATCAATTTTTCCTGTTCTATCATCAATCCAATAATTCTTTAAACAAAGTAAATATGCATTATCACTAATTTCCAAGTCACGTTCCAACTGTCTTGTTACATCTTCAAGTGTTTGTTCGTTACCGTTAACAGGTTTGTCAAGCATATCTTCCAATATTTTACGGTTTTCAGGTCTTGGTCTTATCAAGTCATTTGAACCACAGGTATCACATTGAACGTCTTTATGTAATGCTTGTTCAACTTTTGGTGGTGGTAGTGCCTTTACCTTCTTTCTTGGGTGTGGTGAATCAGCATCATTGTTAGCTTCAAAAGCCTGATCATCAGGGGTGTCAGTTGACAATGGTTGATATTGAAATTCCTTACCACAGTTAGTACATTTGTACTTGTATTTTTCAACTACCTCAAAACCATTCTTAAATATTTCACGATTAAGTGTTTCAATAGGTATTCTAAGAGCATCAATGTTATCTGCCAACTCATAGATCATTATAAGTGGGAATGGAAAAATTGGTAATTTGGCACCTGTATCGGTGCTCATGTATGGTTGTGAAATTGAAGGTCTTGTTGTAGTTTCTGTGTATGATTTATTAGTGAACCTAAAAGCTCCCTTAATACTATCTACTAAACCCATATATCATATTTCTAACGCCTGTTTATAAACTTTGTTAAGTTTACGTCAATAATTGTCAGAAAGATTATCCACCATGCAGGCTACATAGTCTTGATCTTTTTTCTGTGCATATACAATTTCGAGCTCCCTCCTCATGTGTATGTGGTGCTTGACCATCTACATGGGTATGAATTGTGCCATCTTCATGTGTATGCTCTACTGAATCTGTCATGTTTAATTTAATAATAAGAGAGATATAAGTATTATTGCCTAGTGGTGTGAGCTTGCATACTCTATTTAGAGAGGACTACCGTAGCGAAGTAGCTAGGCAAACTTTATTAAAACACCCTTTAAATACTCTTTATGGTCGAACTGGAACCAGATGACTATACAGAGATTCTTAATTGGTTTACACTCGCATATGGTAAGACAACAACGATGAAAGAACTTGATGATAGACCATTACGTGTGTTTTGGAAGTTAACATTTCTTGCCGAAGATAAAATTAAGCGTTGTAAAGAAGAACTTGAATAACGTTTATATGTGGTAATTTTAATCTTTTATTTATACCGAACACCTGCTTATGGTCACACACGCACAACGTTAACTGACGAGGGTATATAGGTGTCGGTGACTTTGTTCGCCGAAGGCGAAGTTTTAATACATATACATTTATATAACTCGTTGCCGTTAATAAGATATGAAGTGGTCAAGCTTTGC
>ERZ1046148.1237-NODE-1237-length-13243-cov-5.580528_pt1 | contig 13243 bp, 12 predicted proteins | sample MGYA00383090_ERZ1046148 | MGnify/ENA primary metagenome ERZ1046148 (study PRJEB29581, sample SAMEA5548360) | metagenome | biome: marine; feature: coastal; material: water | depth 25 m | study: Short-term variability in the microbial, nano- and picoplankton...
CGGCAAGACCAACGAATATTCATTCCACGCGTCTCCTGTTTGCTGACCGTTTCCGTTTACTGCATTGCCGTAAACCGTAAACTCACTCCGGCTTGCATTGTCCGCCGGAGAAGTCCATGTGAAATCCCACATCCTTTGGTACGTACCGTTTTCTTTGTGAGTCCACCCGTTGTCAAGATATTGGGCTTCGCTTTGATTGAACATCATTGACCCGTTGGATACGGTAATTCGAAATCCTCCTTGTGAATTCTCTCCATCAACCTCAACAGAACTGCTGATTTGAAGTTGAACGTTATAGGTGATGTTCGCTCCGTATTCAGAGGGGAGCCCCACCAAGCTGACTTCGGTGAAATCCGCACGGGAATGGCACAAACATCCCTCATTCCCCTCGTCACCAACCCCACTTGGTACGCTGCTTACAGATGGGAGCGTGAGAAGAATCGCCAGCATAACGAACAGGCCGATACTGCGCAGGAGGTCACCCATGATTTTGCCTGTTCGCCGTTCTCCTTGATGCTTTCCACCGGTATCTTCTGTGTTGTCTGAGAGATGATGCATGGGGGTTCGTGGAAAACCATGTTTTAACTATGATGAGAACGGGAGAGAGTAATATGTTTGACGAAGAACCAATGATGGGCCTTGAAGAAGACGATGAAGAAATGGACATATACGCTGCTCTTGGCCTCAACGCTCCTGTTGAACCAAACACACCCACCAATACATCACAGTCTGGATTTCATATCGACCCCACAGACCCGCTTGCCGCTTTCATGGACGATGATGAAGACGAAACAGAAGAGCCCCTCCTGTTTGGGCAAATGAGTTCACCCAGCGTACCGGTTGAAGAATTGCTTGCCGTTCTCGTGAAAGACACGCTCAACGATGGCGCCATTCGGGACACTCTTCCCACTGATTCCATCCGAGTGGACCTTGATTCAACCCTCGTCCAAAAGGACCGTGACGCCTACCACCTGTCCCTCATTATTGACATGGGTGGAGAACAAATCAAGCCTTTCGCCACCGTTCGAGCATCCGGCGACACCTGGGCCCCCATGCAACCGCCGAAGGGGTTGCACCAAGGCTGGCTTCCATTGTACCATTCACTGGCAAAGGCGCTTACCAACGCATTGATGCAGCAAGGTCGACCATCAAGCCTCTGAGAGAGGATGAAGAACCGAACCATGCGTTATGGTGATCTTCTCGTTGAACATATGAGACACGCTGCAATACTTGTCGTGACTCATCTTGACGATTCGCTCAACGAGCTTGAGAGGTACATCCCCACGGACATGATATTCCAAATGAATTGCCGTAAAGACCCGAGGTGTTCCCGTAGCACGCTCTGCACTCATCTCCACCCAGACCTTGTCAAAGACACGTTCCTTCAATCCAAGGACCACATCGGCCATTGAGCACAGACCAATCATTTGCAGGGTGACCTCCATCGGTGTTGGTCCGTCGTCCCAATCAAAATCCAAACGATCTCCTGAACCGTTAGCACCGAATGCCTTTGACCCACTCACCCATTCTACTCGTCCGTGCATGCAAATGCTACGGGCGGTTGATTCTTGAAGGAGATGCATCTCGCTTCTGCTGAGAGACATGTCAGGAACACCAGTAACCATGGAAAGCGGTCAACTAAACGTACCCAACGACCCTGTAATTCATTACATTGAAGGCGACGGAATTGGTGTCGACATCACACCCGTTATGATGAGCGTTGTAGACGCTGCTGTGAACAAAGCATACAATGGCGAAAAGGCCATCGTTTGGAAGGAAGTTCTTGCTGGAGAAAAGGCATTCAATGCGACTGGCGAATGGCTCCCACAAGCAACCTTGGATGCTATGCGAAATGGATTGGTATCCATCAAAGGACCGCTCACCACACCTGTTGGCGGAGGCATACGCTCACTCAACGTCGCTCTACGGCAAAAGCTGGACCTCTATGCATGCGTTCGCCCCGTCCGCTGGTACGAAGGAACTCCTTCACCCGTGAAGGCACCTGGCGATGTTGACATGATCATTTTCCGAGAAAACAGCGAAGACGTCTACGCTGGAATTGAATGGGAAGCAGGAAGCGATGATGTTAAGCGCGTCATTGACTTTTTGCAAAACGAAATGGGAGTGGACAAGATCCGCTTCCCCGAAACATCAGGAATTGGAATCAAGCCAGTCTCTCAAGAAGGAACCGCTCGTATTGTTCGTGCGGCTATGAAATACGCCATTGAGAACGACAAGCCAAGCGTGACATTGGTTCACAAAGGCAACATCATGAAGTTCACTGAAGGTGGTTTCCGTGATTGGGGATACGCTTTGGCCAAAGAAGAGTTTGGAGCTACTGAACTTGATGGAGGTCCATGGTGCACCCTCAAGAATCCAATCACTGGAAATACCATCCTCATCAAGGATGTCATCGCTGATGCTATGCTCCAGCAAATCATTACCCGTCCTGCTGAGTACAGTGTCCTCACGACCATGAATCTCAACGGCGACTACATTTCTGATGCACTCGCTGCTCAAGTTGGCGGCATTGGTATTGCACCTGGCGCCAACATCAATTACGACTCTGGAATTTCAATCTTTGAAGCCACTCACGGAACCGCTCCAAAGTACGCAGGTCAAAACAAGGTGAACCCCGGTTCATTGATTCTCTCTGCCGAGATGATGCTCCGCCACATGGGATGGAAAGATGCTGCTGACCTCATCGTCAAAGGAATGGAAGGCGCCATCTCAAACAAGACCGTGACCTATGATTTTGAGCGATTGATGGACGATGCAACTCTGCTTTCATGCAGTGCATTTGGGGAAACAATGATCGCGCACATGTGATCGTTAAACCATCGACCAAAGAATAGAAAAATACCTCGCAGAGGTTTGAACAATGCATTCGATAAAGCCTCAGTTGGCTTTGAGTTTCAACCACGGCTTCAGAGTACGATGATTCTTGGCTACGCTGAATCCGAATTTCTCTTCAATAGCACGGTCAAGGAGCGTGAAGTCACCGTCCATTGTCGCAACCAACACTGCACCGATTTCAGGAAGTGGCTGGCTGGCGAGGTGGGTGGCCAATCGGTAAATGTCCAGGTCTGTAGATTCGGGGTAAATGTGCCGGTTGTCCATTGTGGTTCGGTAGGTTGGACCTCGTGCCTGCTTCAATTCGGTAAGGTCGGCGAAAACATCGTCGTGCTTGCGCAAGAACTCAGTCAATTCTTCGGATTCTTCGGGCAACTGGTCCAGCATTTCAGAAGTTGGAGTCCACGTATTGAATTCTGCAAGAATGTCGTCTACAAGTCCAAGAAGAACCGATTCGCTGAGGGCATTCTCAAGTTTATCGGAAGCGATCATGGCGCTCCTAAATCGATAACTAATGCGGTTGTCCTTTGCAAATTGTTTCAATTCACCACGAACATCGTCAGGAATCATGAGGTGGAGTTGTTTTGCATGAGCATGGTGACGAAGTACATCGTGGAAGCGATTGCTTCCAATGGTATTGAGGTTCGCTCCAAAGACCAATTCCATGTGCTCATACACCTTTTCTACCAGTGCGTCAACGAGAATGTTGGTGTCAAGAATCACAAGTGGAGCCAATTTCAAATTGTGCAAAAAGCGGCGCTTTGACGTCGGGATGCTCTCCTTGTACTGTGAAAAGAGCGTTTGTTCAACCCCAGCCAAGCGCTTGCGGTCCGTAATGGTGAATTTCGTAGAGTTCTGTGCTCGTTCAAGGTACATGAGGCCTTCAAAGGCCCCGTCTTCAGCGGCTGATTTTGCGATGTCATACACTTCGGTCATCGAAGGTGAACTTGTCATCATTGCTTGGCGGAATTGTTGCTCGGATTGGTTGCGTGAGCGACGGTTATCCTTGCTGATGCGAGTGGAAGCTGCAGTAACTCGTCCGAGAAACGGGTCTGCGGGAAGAACATGTGCCTTTTCGTACGGATAGTTTCGCAACAAGTCCAATTCTTCTTCAAGGTAGATCGTCCGCGTTTTCTGGATGATGTTTCCTTCTACATCTTCCTCTTCGTAAGTCTGCTTGCGCTGGACAAAGCGACGAATCAATCGGGTTGCGCCATCGGTATCGGTGAGCGCAGTATGACAGACATTGAGGTAGAGTTTGAATCGCTCTGTGATGGCTGCTTTCAGAGCTGGAACCTTGTTGAGCAGAGCGATGGCTTCATCCCATTGTTTTGCGTGAGCATAGTGAATCAATGATTTCCTGTAGAGCGTGATGGGCAAGGCCAGAATCGAATCGTCGTCTTCGCCGTTTGTATCGCCATCAGTTCCTTTGCTTGCAACACCCGTAAACAACTCAGCTGCTCTGGAATATTCTCGTGCGGAGTTCAATTCATCGCCATTTGACGCAAACAAGGCTGCCCGAGCAAGAGGGGCCCAAGGCGACCTTGGGTTGGCCTGTTGGTACCAATCGACGAACTGTGGAAGGCCAAGGTCATGGTCAAGAGCGAGATAAGAAAACGAAGGTATCAGGCGAACAGGTAGCGCCTCTTCTGCAATCAATGCGTCAACTGAAGTTGAATCATCGGGTTTCGCTAAGCCGATGTGATAGGTTTGCAGGAAACCGTTCATCGTCAAGGTCAACAGAATGACTTCAAACAGACGATGTTCAATGGGGGAAAGTTCCAATTCATCAAGACTGCTTCGCATTTTATTGATGTTGGTCAGACTTACAACGCCGCCGCTACCGTTCTGAGAAAGGGCTGCTTTGATCGGCGAATAGGCCCTGAGTGCTGTTTTGTTCAGTACTTCAACAACTTCTGGAGTCTCTTTGTAAATGCCTTCAAGCAACAAGAGAAGGTGCTCGGCAACTGGACTGAAAACGTCCGGTACATTGGCCCCATGGATGGCTTGTAGGGCTTGCTGTCGGCACTGTTTGAGTTTCTCGCCCATCGTAACCGATTGGTGGGCTGTGGTCACGTGCGACACAAAGAGGGCTTCATAGGGGTGAGTGAGGGGGAGCATCTCGTCTTGGGAGAAGACCAGGCAAAGACGCTCAAGGTCAAGTGCTCCCATCAACAATTCAATGATGGCCGATTTTGCTTCCTGCCATGAGGCCCCTTGTTGGTCGCAGAGACGCTGGGCTACTGCAGTTCGAACTTGATTGGAAAGACCCTCATAGATGACCATGGTGTACCAGGACCCATCGTCCAAATTGTCAATGTGGCTCATCAACCATGATTCTGCATCTTCGCTCTTGAGCGAAACGATAAGCGGGAGGAGCTCTGAAACATCAGAAGATGCATCAAGGCTGAGCCCTTGCAGGACCTCAATGGCTTGCTTGTCCTTCTTTTCATTGTGAAGTGCCTTCAACTGCCACCATGTCAATCGGTCAACAGAGTCGGTAATACCGGCGTCACTCAGCAAACTCAGCCCTTCTGAAAGTTGCTTGGAACTGAGTTCTTCCGCCGATGCGGGTGCTTGTGACCAAGCCAAACGACGGCGAGAGAGCGTCAGAGCGTCATCATCTGAGAGGGTGAGAATGCCGGCCCAATCCGAAACGGTCCCGTTGCGTAGCATCTCAAGGTCTTGGAGGGCCTCCGTGAGGTCCTTGTTGGCGGTTGTACATTCTTTGAGAGTGGCTTTACCCAAAGATGTGCCTGAATGAATGGAAAGGTGGAGGCTTACAAAAGCCATGCTTCCTTTGAGGTTCATGAGGTGGGCGTCGGGTTGAATTGGACGCCCTCCTGAAAGTTGATTGATCACTTTTTGCAATGCGACTTTGGTTTCTGCGTCATCGGCCGCTTTGATCGCCGATTGAAGCACCGTTGTGAGGGATTGAATGTCCAAGGGGTCAATCCGGAACACTTCTGAATCCATTGATTTCTTGGCCGACTTCTTGGCCGCCTTGCCTTTAGGAAAAGCCAAAAATTGTGCAAGGAGCGTTGTTTTCTCGGCCACGGTATGCCAAACAGGGTGTACGCCCTTGGTCATGCAGACTTCTCGCAACTTGGTTTCTTCACTGTCCCAAGCCTCGTCCCATGAATCGGCGTCCAATTGCTTGTGAATGAGAAGTGCTGCAAGTTGAAACGCCGTTGAATAGGGTTGGTCGGCAATGATTTCAGCGGGCTTGGGGAGCCAATCCATGTGAGATGAGCCAGTGCTTCGACCGCTGCGACGCATGCGTCCGCGTTGGCGAGGCATGGAAGGGCGGCGGGAGGGTGATGCGTCGTCGTCATCTTCTGCAGCAGGCGGTTCAGCTTCGTGGGCTGCGAAGACAAGAATTGAGCGAAGGGATTTGTCAAGCATTTGCCAAGCCGCTTCTTTGTTCATTGTGGCGACTTTGACGTTGTTGGACATCGGTTTGGAGAATGCCGCTTTGAGGCAGGTTTCCATGTACGATTCCTCCAACAGCGAGCCCCCTTACGGTTTGGGGCCTATACGCGCCGCTTTGAATGCACCGATGCTGATGTTTGGATTCCTGACCCAAGGGGAACACATAGTTCAATGAACAAAAGCCTCCACGGAGTTGCGAGGAGCCTCATGGAACTTGTCCCAATGATTGCACTTTTACTCCATCCATTACTAGCCAGTGGCTTGGTTGTATGGATATGGTGGCAGTATTCATGGCGCAAAAAATCATACGAATTGAAAGGTGAAACCAGGGCAGCCCATCTGGAACGTCACGAACGCAACGGCGAACGGTTGCTTTGGGCCACCGGCGCTGTTATTCTCGTCGCATTCACGGGCAGGGCCGTGAGCGGTTGGTATTCAAACGGAGATTTCACATCCAATTTGCTTCCTCAAAGTCTTCACGGTTTTATGGGACCAGTGGGCTTTGTCCTCATGGTCGTGCTTACCCGAATGGGCAGAGAAGCAAGAGACAAACGAAAAGCGGGTGAATCCTTTGCCACGTCCAGACTCAAACACGGGCGTGCAGCCGACATCATCATTTATCTCGTGTTCATTCACGCCTTCCTAGGATTCATCTACACGTTTGATATTCTTTCAGGCCAGTAGTCCCAAAACGCCGATTCATATACATCTTGTTTGAGGCCGAGGCATGGAAGGGGCAACCGACCCGAAAATGCTGGAACACCGGCTGTTTTACAAAATGGGATTGCTCATCCATGACCGCCGCAAGATCATGGTGGCTTTCGGTCTTGTCTCCTGTGTGTTGATGACAAGTTTGGTCGGGCTCGGTGCTGACTGGGCAGAAGGTTTTGGAGAGGATGATGTCGAATCGGTTAACGCCGGTAGGCTCATTTCAGAACGATTCAATACCGGCGATGATGATGGAGGGCCATCGTTTCGTTACCTCGTCTATCATCCCGATTTCGGAGACGATGATGCGCGGTGGCAGAACGCAGTAACTCGTGCGCTTGGAGCCTTTGAGTCTCATCCTGATGTCACCATCACGTACTCTTGGGACGTCGATGATGTTGACCGTGACGATACCGTTCTAACCAACGAAGATGGGTCTTATGCCATTAACAAAATCACCTTTGGTGGAGACAGAAAGGCTGCGAAAGCACTGCTAGGTGAACTGTACGATACCATCGAGATCGCCGATGGATTTGAGGCGTGGACCACCGATGGTATCGCCATTGATTGGACCTTTGACGACCGAATCAAGAAAGATTTGGTGAAGGCAGAAGTGGTATCAGGACCGTTGACAATTATGATTCTCGGGATTGTTTTTGGTTCCGTTATGGCCGCATTGCTACCTGTTGGCGTTGGTATTGGAACCGTGCTTGCAGCCATAGGCATGACCATTTGGCTTTCTAACGTGACGGACGTCACCGTCTACGCTACCAACATCATTTCCCTCATTGGAATTGGAGTATCCATTGATTATTCGTTGTTCTTGGTGAACCGCTTCAGAGAAGAACTGGACCGAGGACACGATGTCCGAACGGCTACCGCAATGAGTTGTGCAACCGCTGGAAAGGCGGTCTTTTACTCTGGAATCACCGTAGCCATCGGCCTCATGGGCATGTTGTTTTTCACCAATACCTCGTTACCCTCCTTGGGAATCGGAGGAACCATTGCTGTCACAATCGCCATGGTGTATTCGACCATTGTACTCCCAGCGGTAATGGCCATGCTTGGGCCAAGTGTCAACCGTTGGAAGGTGCCCTACGCCCTTGACATGCGAGCAAAGGACGACGGGCTATGGGCAAACATCGCAAAGAAAGTCATGGACCGCCCGTGGGCCGTTCTCATTCCAACTCTCATTCTTCTCATCGGCGCAGGATTGCCCTTTGCCTACGCTGAATTTTCGTTGTCCTCATGGAAGGCCCTTCCTCCAGACGATGAATCCCGACAAGGCATGGAGATGATTGACGAACTTTGGCCAGACCAAGCTGCAAACTCAATCTATATCATCATTGAAACCGATGGTGCAGACCCGCTCACGGAAACCAACCTACGTGCTCAGCACGCTTACATCACCGACCTGCTCAACGACTCTAGGGTCTCCGGTGGCATCGGCGCAGGACTACCTTCAGCGACCATGAGCGCTGATGATGTGGTTCAATTTTGGGAGGCGCCTGATGAGATGATGCCGGAGGAACAAAAGGCAATTCGAGACAGTCTCCGACAAGCCTTCGTGGGAGAGAATGCGACCATGATGTCGATTCAACTCGTTGGAGCCCAAACCAATGTCGACTCAAGAGAAATGGTAGAGGACATCCGGAGCGACCGAGATGACCTACTCGATGAACTAACCGGGGAGAACGACCAACTCCTGGTCGCAGGATTCGCTGCATACAACGCCGATAATCTGGAAGCGATTGCGGACAATCTGCCCCGGGCTTTGGCCTTCATCCTTATCGCTACTTCACTGCTCATCTTCATGCAAGTCAAATCAATTGTCATACCCATCAAGGCCATCGCCATGAACATCCTCTCCATCTCAGCATCCTTCGGTATGCTGGTATGGGTGTTCCAGTGGGGTTACGGGGCAGAACTGTTGAACTTCACGCCTCAACCCATCGACTCCGGAAATCCGGTCATCATGTTTTGTATCGTCTTTGGATTGTCCATGGATTATGAAGTGCTGATGCTTTCTCGCATTCATGAAGAATGGGAACGTACCGGTGACAATACCCTCGCTGTGGCCAATGGCTTGCAGAAAACAGGGGGCCTCATCACGGGAGCGGCCGCCATCATGGTCGTCGTATTCAGTGCATTTGGACTCTCTTCAGTCATCATTCTCAAACAGATCGGGCTTGGCCTAGCGCTTGCGATTCTCATTGATGCAACGCTTGTCCGCGCACTCGTCGTTCCGGCCACCATGCGCCTGATGGGCAAGTGGAATTGGTGGGCTCCAGCGTTCATGAAGGGCAAAAAACCCTTGGAAAGCAGCGGCTCCAGTGAGAACGAATGATGCTTCCTGATTGGGCAAATCTTCAAAACAGGACGACCGGAGGATTCGCTATGGCAAAGGACCGTACACTGAAAAAAGTGAACAAGTTGCTTCACCGTGTTGAGAAGCACATCGAAGCGACCCGCGACACCCTTGAAGACTTGGAAATCGAGTTTGATGTCTTGAAAGCGGCCGTAAAGCGCCTAAAGTCTGACGATGCCCCGGCGGACGCAATTCCCGAGCCCGAGATGGACCTCGAAAATGCCTCCAACACTTCCAGTATTCGGAAGTTTTGAGTTAGCGAATTGCTAGAACGGTCTCCCGTTCAGACCACATCTTCAGCCAATGCTCCAAGTTGGCCTCAAGCCCCGGCGATTGGATGCGACACCCGCATGCATTGGCATGGCCGCCTCCCGTCGGATCAAGTGCTGTAGCCATCCGAGACAAGTCATAACGGCCTTGTCCTTCTTTGAGAAACGAGTTGGCATAGAAACTGGCTGAAAGGGCTGGACGACCGGGAGTATCGATTGACCCATCTGCAAACCCGTGAATGATGCAGCATGCATCGACTGAATCCCCGGCCCACGCCGTAACGAGGTATCCATTGATTCGGAGAGGGGTTTCGTCCAAACGGCACACTGCAAGCCGGTCATGAATTTCAGTATGAGATGCGATGTGTTCTTCGGCTGATTTCCTCTCCTGTTGAACCCGCTGCAAATGAGGTTGAACCGATGGATGTTCGAGAAGGGTTTCCAAGGTCATTCCGCCGCTCAGTAAGGTCACGACTTCTTGCATGTACTCTGGCTCACGTGGTGAGCATGTGCGGGCAAATTGGACGACAGGGCCGTCTTCGAGGAAGTCCTCGAGCGAGATGCCCCCCGAGTCCAAGGCATCCACAATCGGCATCATCTCAGAAAGATGGTCCATGTTGACAACCTCGCGGAGTAAATCGTATGCCAGTCGGGCAGCTGATGGCGTGGCTTCCCAATGGCTTGTACCTCCATCGGTGCTGAAGGTCTCGGCTTCACTAGCCGTCGGACGGTTGGTGAGGTGGTGGTCGACGTACCATCCGCAGTTGGGGTGGAAGGGCAAGTCAACCAGAACAGTTTCTCGGTCAATAAGATGGTCAATTTGTCCGGAGCGGATGAGAGCCGCATGAGAAAAAACCACTTCGGCCTTTGGTCGAAATGCCTTCAAAACCGCAGCACCACACAACCCATCAAGGTCAGAATCAGCTACGATTCGCCGGTAATCGGGAACCTCGTGTGCTTGCAATGGCTGAACGGTCATGCCGGCCCCTTTCATTTCCCGTTGATGAATTTTAGGCGTAACTCTTCCGCTATGACAATGAACAGGAACCTCCTCACACGGTTCATGGAGACCTCTTGCGGCGTAGTTTTGGTCAACTACGGCACCGTTCTCTTGCTCCAATACCCGCAGGGGCATTGGGATTTGCCCAAAGGTCACGTCGAGGATGACGATGAGAACCGACACTCGACCATGCTGCGTGAACTCCGGGAAGAAACCGGCATCTCAAACGTTCACCTCCTGCAAGGATTTGAGGAACGAACGGAATACTCTTTCCGACATCGGGGGAAACGAAAGCAAAAACAAGTGTACTGGTACATTGCTGAAACCGAGGAAATGACAGTTTCACTCTCCCATGAGCATCGGGGGTACCTCTGGCTGGATTGGGAACAAGCCTTGGACACCATCACTCATGAGGAAACACGAACCGTCGTACGAAAAGCACAAATCTTCCACCGCTTGAACAGCAAGCAGTAATCACAAATCAAGAAACGCATCGTCGTTTGAACGCATCTTGTTCACCCGGTCGGCCACACCTTTTTCGGATGAACGCTTACCAAGTGGTAGCCAGAGCGTTTCTTCTTCGCCCAACATGACGCTCACCCAACGGCCCATAACGAACAACCAATCCGATAAGCGATTGATGTACACAAGCGCTGTGGGCCGAATAGCATCATTGCCTTCGGATTCAAGCAACTGAACCATTGAACGTTCAAGACGGCGGGCGACGCAACGTGCGACGTGCATCGTTGCAACGGGACCTTCTCCCGTAGGCAAAATAAAACTCGTCAGTGGCGTAACATCTTCAAGCCAAGCATCCATTTCCTCAACGAGTAAATTGGACTGTTCCTCCCCGATTAGCGCCATGTATTCGGGCACTTCGTTGGGCGGGCAAGCCAACTCTGCACCCAGGTCAAACAATTCATGCTGAAGACGCCCAATGGCCTCAACCACGACAAGTTCTACGCGTTGCACGTTGTTTCGGTCCCCGCCATCTTCATGACTCGGCATTCTCTTGACTTCCATCAAAACACAGCCAAGAATGCTGTTGAGTTCGTCGCATGTACCGACCGTCTCGAAGCGAGGGTCCGATTTCATCCGTCGTGAACCATCAACAAGTGAGGTTTCACCCTTATCGCCGCCTCCTGTATACACTCGTGTAATGCGAACCATGGGTCTGCCTCAGGTTAGCGGAGGTCACGCCTCTATGAGGGGTTTACGGGAGGGGAATCCCTCTTCCATTCGGTAATACCATTCAATATCGGATTCACCCATCCCCCATGAGAACAAAGCCATGTGACGGTCAACGACGCCGTACCATTCCAAACGCCCTGGGTCCATGCAAACAATACGAGCACCGACTCCTTCCAATCTGGCAACGTTGGCTTGCCATTGGCCTACCAATCCACCGAGTTGTTCTGCAACTTCCATCACGTGTGGATGATGCATAGGGAGTTGGTCGAGTAAAACCTCCAATTCATCAGTAAGGTCGTGAGCCTCATCGCTCATCGCTTGAAGAACCATGAGAACATTGGTCGCTTCTTTGAGGGAATTTCTTGCTTCCTCAATGGTGACGATTTTCGCTCCGGTTGGAAGTGGGTAAGGCAATTCCACTCCTGGCTCCAAGGCGTCCAATTCCATTGGAAGCCCTGTAAACAATGGTTCATCTTGGTGTATACTCACGGGTGTTCCTTAATTTGACGACCTTTAGGTTCATCGGATGCTTCGAATGCAAGAACGCCGTTTTTGAGCGTGAATCGGCTGTCCGTCTTCACTGACTCACCGGGGTTGGCGCGGGGTTCATCATCGGATCCTGACGGGAGCGGTAAAACTTGTAGCCACCCATAGCAAAGAGTCCGCCCCACATCGCAAGCTCAAGAACGAGGACGAAGTAGTAAACCGGTCCGAGGGATTTCAGCAGTGCTGTTGCATCGTAGGGCAATCCGTAGATGGCGAGATAAGCGGTTTGAGAGAGCAGGCTTGAAGAGAACCAAATCATTACTGCAAACCAAAGGATGTTCCCTGCTGGCCAGTCGTCTTTCTCCTCTCGGGGTTCTTTCATGTTACTAAATCAACCTTGATGGATATAAGTCCTCGTTTCTAATGAGCCCTTCAGAGCAGGAAACCGGAAACAAATATCCTATTCGGAGTCATCAAGGCGGGTAGGAAACATCTGCTCAGAGCCGCCCAAGGCACGCAGCGCCTCATTCAATGCCAGAATCCATTCGCTGGCAACAGAGGGTTGACCCCCTGCATCCTCAAAGGATTCCTGCCATTTATCGGCTTCCGTAGCGTTACCGTTGAACCTGTGAATTGATGCCAGAGCAATGTAAGCCATCGGGTTCAAATGCTCTTCATCAGCATCCCATCCTTTCTCAAAGCAGGTGATTGCCCCTTGTGGCCCTTCCAATTGACCGCGTTGCAGGGCTACCATTCCCGCTTGGCTCCATGCGAGTGGAAGTCGACCGATCAAAAGGCCCCTGAAAACCATCCATGTTTGCCCACCACCAAGAACGACCAGTGCGAGAAAACCTGCCCACTGTTCCAGCTGATTGAGACCTGGCCAGGTCAAGACCATGAGTCCGCCGGCCCCGATACAAAAGAGAAATCCAGACA
>ERZ1046148.1252-NODE-1252-length-13164-cov-15.718743_pt1 | contig 13164 bp, 9 predicted proteins | sample MGYA00383090_ERZ1046148 | MGnify/ENA primary metagenome ERZ1046148 (study PRJEB29581, sample SAMEA5548360) | metagenome | biome: marine; feature: coastal; material: water | depth 25 m | study: Short-term variability in the microbial, nano- and picoplankton...
TTTCAAGGAGGTGAAACAATGGGACACAGATCATGGTGTTCGAAAAATACGATTTGAATTCATTAGATAAATAATTTGAATAGCTAATTGTTATTCATTGAAAATAAATCAACTATGAGATATTATACTTTTCTTTTAATAAGCCTTTTACTATTAAACTCTTGCAAAAAAGATATTTCTGTATCTACAACTAAAGATTTCACTCAATATGTAAATCCGTTTATAGGAACAAGTAAAATGGGGCATGTTTTCCCTGGGGCTACTGCTCCTTTTGGCATGGTACAATTAAGTCCACAAACAAACTTTGAACCTATGTTCCATGATGATGCAAGCTATAATACTGAAACCTATGAATATTGTGCTGGTTATCAATACAAAGATTCTACTATCATTGGTTTTACACACACAAATTTTAGTGGAACAGGGCACTCAGATTTAGGAGATTTTTTAGTGATGCCAACTACTGGCAATCTAGTTTTAGACCCTCTAAAGACCAAGAAAGGGTCTAAGGGCTTTTATTCTAACTTCTCACATGACAAAGAAGAAGCATCTCCTGGATATTACAAAGTAACATTAGATAGTTATAACATTAAAGCAGAACTTACCTCTTCTGAACGAGTAGGTTTTCATAAATATACTTTTCCGGAATCTAAAGATGCCCATATTATTTTAGATATGGTGTATAATGTATATCATCACAACAACAAGAATGTTTGGACTTTTATACGAGTAGAAAATGACTCTCTAGTAACTGGTTATAGACAAACAAAAGGATGGGCAAGAACCAGAAAAGTATTCTTTGCTATGAAGTTTTCAAAAGCTTTTAAAAGTTATGGTCACAAAAAATACAACGAAGAAACCTACGATGGATTTTACAGGCGCTTTAAACAGGATGAAAATTTCCCAGAAATGGCAGGAAAAGACCTAAGAGCTTACTTTAATTTTGACACTGAAGAAGGAGAAAATATTCAGGTGAAATTTGCTTTATCTCCAGTAAGTACAGCAGGAGCTCTAAACAATCTAGACACTGAAATACCTCACTGGAATTTTAACAAAACAAGAAAAGAAACCAACAATAAGTGGAATCAAGAACTTGCTAAAATAGAAATTGAATCTTTATCCCTTGATGATAAAAAAACATTTTATTCGGCATTATATCACACCAACCTCTCTCCTATTTTATATGAAGATGTAGACGGAAAATATAGAGGCTTAGACCAAAATATTTACACATCCGATGGTTTTACCAACTATACTATTTTTTCTCTTTGGGATACTTACAGAGCCTTGCATCCGCTTTTTAATATTACCCAACCCAATCGCAATAATGATATGATCAAATCTATGTTAGCACATCATGATGAAAGTGTTCATGGAATGCTTCCTATTTGGAGTCATTACGCCAATGAAAATTGGTGTATGATTGGATATCATGCCACTTCAGTAATAGCAGATGCCATCGCAAAAAATGTTGGAGATTTTAACATCAAACGAGCTTTACAAGCCTCTGTAAATACAGCTAATGTTCGATATTTTGACGGTTTAGGAGACTACATAGACTACAAATATGTACCAGATGACTTAAGTCATTCTTCTGTTTCAAAGACCTTAGAATATGCCTATAACGATTGGTGTATTGCTCAAATGGCAGATCAAGTTGATGATCTTGCAACCAAAGAAGAGTTTATGAAGCGTTCTAAATATTACAAAAATGTATACGACCCATCTATTGGGTATATGCGACCAAAATTAGCAGATGGTACTTTTAGAAAAAACTTTGATCCTATGGATACTCATGGCCAGGGATTTATTGAAGGAAATGCATGGAATTATGGATTGTATGTGCCACAAAATATTAATCATATGATTAAAATGATGGGGGGTAAAAAACAGTTTAGCCAGCATTTAGATTCATTATTTACCATGGATATTGATGAAAAATACATTGCAAAAAATGAAGATATTACCCGAGATGGTATTATTGGAAATTATGTACACGGAAACGAACCAGGACATCATATCCCATATTTATACAATTGGACCGGACATCCCGAAAAAACACAAGAGAGAGTAAGAATGATAATGGATACCATGTATGATTCTTCAGTTGAGGGATTGTGTGGAAATGATGATGCAGGGCAAATGAGTGCTTGGTATGTATTTAGTTCGTTAGGTTTTTACCCAGTAACACCAGGTTCTGAAGATTATGCAATAGGTAGCCCACTAATAACAGAAGCTACCATTCATTTAAATAATGGAAAAATACTACACATAAAAGCAACAAATCAAAGCGAAAAAAATATTTATGTAAAAAGTGTGACTTTCAATGGTAAACTTATAGAAAACAATACTCTACAACATAATACCCTAGTAAATGGCGGTGAACTTATCTACGAAATGAGTACTGTTTCACTAAACTCGCCTGATTAAATAAAAAAATCAAATAAACAAAGACAGAAAAAGCACCATTGTTAAACCACATAAGGCAAGTATCAAAGTCATCATAGACCAACTTTTAAAGGTATCCTTTTCTGATAGACCTAAATAATTACTCACCAACCAAAACCCACTATCATTTACATGAGATAAGATAGAAGCTCCAGCGGCAATTGAAATTACGATAAGTGCAGTATGGAATTCGCCTAGAGGAGTTGTAATAAGAGATGATGTTATTCCAGCAGCAGTAATCATTGCAACTGTTGAAGATCCTTGTAAAATTCTAACACAAACCGCAGCTAAAAAAGAAAAAAGTAAAACACTTAAACCGATGCTCGAAAAATAATTGGCTAGCATCTCGCCAGTACCTGTGGTAATCAACATTTGTTTAAAAACACCACCTGCTCCAGTTAATAGGATAATAATTCCTGCCGGCGCCAATGATGCAGAAGTGATTTTTGATAAAATAGCTTTAGAAACCCCACGTCTAATTCCAAGAAGATACCAAGCCATTAAATTTGCAATAATTAATGCAGAAAAAGGATGACCTATCATTTGTAGCCAAGTAATTGTTTTATCTGAGAGATTTAAACCAGAACCTACAGGACTATTTAAAAGAGTATTCAAGACAATTAACAAAATTGGGGTTGCTATGATTGAAAGAATTAAATGAATTGGTGGGAAATTATCAACCACCTTTTCATCTATTTTTTTTGGAGCAGCTATAAAAATTTTAGAAGCAATAAACTTTCCAAAAATAGGCCCGCTTACTATTGCCGTTGGAATACCTACAATAAAACCTACTAAAATAACCCACCCTAAATCTGCATTTAAAATATCTGCCACTGCAACAGGACCTGGAGTTGGAGGAATAAAAGCATGAGTAATAGCTAATCCTGCCAGTAATGGAATAGCGTATAGAAGCATAGACTTCTTTGTTTTTCTTTGTAAAGAATAAACCAGAGGAATTAAAATTATAAAAGCCACATCAAAAAATACTGGTATGGCAATAAAAAAGCCAGTAATCATTAATGCCCAAGAAGCATTTTTTTCACCAAAAGCCTTTAGTAGATATTGAGCCAAAGCTTCTGCACCACCAGAATGTTCTAAAATGGCACCAAACATGGCACCAAGCCCAACAACAACAGCTACAAAACCCAATGTAGAACCCATTCCTTCTTTCACTGTATTTATAATTTCAAGAGGTGCTACTCCTGCAAGAATTCCAACTAAAATACTTGAAATAAGAAGTCCAAGAAAAGGCTGAATCTTAAACTTTAAAATCAAAATAATTAAAATAGAAACTCCAATTAAAACTGACAAAAGAAGATGATAGTCTATCATATTAATCCCATTTAGTATGAAAAAATTCGTTCAAAGAGCTGTCTACTCTTTGGTAGGTATGTGCACCAAAAAAATCGCGTTGTGCTTGAATAAGATTTGCAGGAAGATTTCTGGTACAAAGAGCCATCCAATAATGATATGCCGAAGAATAAGTGTCTAAAGCAATTTTTTGATCAATTGCATGATGTAATAAAGCCGCTATATTAGGTTCTGTTTTAGAAATAGTATCTAGAATTTTTTCATTGTTTAACAATGATTTTTCGATAGAAAAATACCCAATTAAATCTTCCATTAAACAAGATCGAATAATGCAACCCTCTGTCCAAACTCTTGCTATTTCTGATGGATTATAATCCCAATTATATTTTTCTGAAGCAGCTTCAATGAGATTAAAACCTTGGATATGATTAATAATTCTAGAAAAACTATACGCTTCTTTTAATTTTTCAACATCAAATGACGCTGTATGAAGAGGTGTAGGTTTTCTATTAGATAATACCTTTCGTTGTTTTTTTAGACCAGATAGATAACGAGCAAAGACAGCTGAAGACATCATCGTATTTGCCTCGCCTAGATCTAGGGCAACCTTAGTAGACCATAATCCTGTGCCTTTACTTCCTGCTGAATCTAAAATTAGATCTAACACATAGGCATCACCCTCTTTTTGTTGCAAAATTTTTGATGTTATTTCTAGTAAATAACTCGCTTCAGATCCACAATTCCACTCTTCAAAAATTGATGAAATCTCAGTATAACTCATTTGATGAGCTAGGACAGCGTAGGTTTCTGCTAATAATTGCATTTCTGCATATTCTATACCATTATGAACCATTTTCACAAAGTGTCCTGCACCATCAGCCCCCATATAGGCCTCACAAGGTTTTCCTTTGGAATCTTTTGCTGAAATATTTTTTAAAAAAGGACTGAGATTTTTGTAGGCTTCTTTACTCCCACCAAACATAAGCGATGCTCCATTTCTTGCACCTACTTCACCTCCAGAGACTCCGCACCCAACATAGTGTATGTTTCTTTTTTCAAGTTCTAATGCTCTTCTTCGAGTATCTTTAAAATAAGAATTTCCTCCATCTATAATGATATCCTCCTCACTAAGTAAGGGTACAATTTCATCAAGTAAATCATCTACAGCAGAACCACTTTTAATCATTAACCATACTTTTCTAGGACGTTCTAATGCATTTATAAACGATGAAATATTGGTAAAACCTTGTAGGTTTTTAAACTGAGAGTTTACAGAAAGAAAATCAAAAACAACCTGCTCTTCACCTTTCACAAAACGATTATAAACTGCAGTTTCCAAACCACACTCCGCACTATTAAGGGCAATGCCTTGCCCCATTACTCCCAAGCCAATTACTCCAATTGTTGCAGGAGTTGAAACTGGAATTTTATCTATAACTTCTTGAACCATTTGCTTAATGGGTTTGTTACAATCTATATGAATACCATAAGAAGGAAGTTCTAAAGTCTCTAGTTGAGACTGTAATAATTCAGGTTTAAAAAAATGATTTTTTCTTTTTGTTAGGCGAGGTAGAAGTAAATCAAAAGATCCATTAAGAACAATCCAGGTAATGTTATTATTAAATTTAGAAAGGATCGTTCTATATTCTTCTTTTAAAGCAGAACAGGCCAAAATACTTCCGCCACTTAACGTCCATTCTTTAATCTTACTTGCTAAGTCTAAGAGCCATGGAACCCTGTCTGAATCTGTTAACGCATGCCCAGATTTCATTTTATTTTTATTGGCTGGCGTATGAAAATCATCAGCGTCATAAAAAGGTTTTGACATTCGTATAGAAAGCTGTTTACCGAGACTTGTTTTTCCCGAACCACTAACTCCCATAATGATAATCATGCCTGTTTTTTTGCTAAAGATATAAAAATAAAAAAAGCATCTCAAAAGAGATGCTTTTGCGGTCTGGACGGGACTCGAACCCGCGACCTCCTGCGTGACAGGCAGGCATTCTAACCAGCTGAACTACCAAACCGTTGCTTAAAGCGGTTGCAAATATAAGTCAGTTTTTTATATATCCAAACAGAAAGGGTGAAAATTACATCATTTTTTGCCTACTTAAAAAATAGCTAGTTAATACTTGATGAACACCTTGTTGAATATCTACTGGCACATATGATATCTTATATTGCAAACATTTGTTTTTCAATTCTTTAAAATAAGAATCAACTAACTTGGTATAGTTTTCTTTTATATTGTCTGCAAATAAATTCACCGTTTCTCCTGTTTCAACATCAACAAATTTTTTTGGAGAGTTTTCAAAATCAAAATTTAATTCGGTTTTCATATCAAAGGTGTGAAACAAAACAACTTCGTGTTTGTTATATTTTAAATGCCTTAACGCTTCAAACATTTTCTCTTCATCTATATTCGTTTGAAACATGTCTGTAAATAAAAAAATTAAAGAACGCCTATGAATTTTTTCAGCAATCTCATGTAAATATTGATAGGTTTCAGTGGCAGCATCTGAATTACCTGTTACTAATTTTTCAAGTTGATGAAGAATCATTTTTCTGTGACGATCACTTCCTTTTTCAGGAGCATAATATTGATAGGAATCAGCAAAAATACTAAGACCAACTGCATCACGTTGTCTTTTTAAAACCTCCATCAAACAAGCAGATGCAACTGCTGAAAACCCTACTTTGTTTAACTGATTTATTCGTTGTTCTTTTACTACTGGATAATGCATAGAGGCAGAATTATCTATAATAATATGACATCTTAAATTGGTTTCTTCCTCGTATTTTTTTGTATATAACTTTTCTGTTTTAGCAAAAAGTTTCCAATCTATATGGCGCGTGCTCTCTCCCTTATTATACAACTTATGTTCAGAAAACTCTACAGAAAAACCATGAAAAGGACTTTTATGAATTCCTGTTATAAATCCCTCCACTATTTGATGGGCTAATAACTCTAGGTTTTTAATTTCTGAATTTTGTATGTTAGAAAGGTCTATCATTGTTCCCTAAAATAGAAAAAGGTCTGGCAAATGCCAAACCTTTTAACTCTGATTTTTTTGACAATTTTTATAAGTTGGCGTCAATTTTATCTGTGTATACATTTTTTTGAGCTACACCAACCTGTTTATCTACAACTTCTCCATTTTTAAATAATAGGACTGTTGGAATATTTCTTACACCGTATTTAGCAGCAAATTCTTGATTTGAATCAACATCTACTTTTCCTACAACAGCTTTTCCGTCGTACTCTCCGTGAATTTCATCGATAATAGGCCCTACCATTCTACAAGGTCCACACCAAGCAGCCCAAAAATCAACTAATACTGGCTTATCTGACTTTAATACTACTTCTTCAAAATTTGCATCTGTAATTTCTAATGCCATGGTTTTATATTTTTTAAAATTTTTTTCTACTACAAAAGTAGTCAAATAATTCTCTTTACTAGGGTCTTAAAATTACTTTTTGCTATGATTCTATCGAAGAAGTTTATCTATCAATTTAAAATACTTCAGAAGCAACTTGATAAATATTTGATGATTTTCCCATTGAGTAATAATGAAGGAAAGGAACACCATATTTTAACAATTCTTTACTTTGCTCAATACACCATTCTACCCCAACTTTTCTAACGGCATCATTATCTTTACATTTTACCACCTCCATAATTAAATCATCTGGCAAGTCTACACTGAAGCGATGTGGTATTAAATTTAATTGTCTTTTGGTTGAGATTGGTTTTAATCCTGGAATAATTGGAACATTAATACCGGCAAGCCTACATTTATCTACAAACTCAAAAAAATTTTTATTATCGTAAAACATTTGAGTAACTATGTACGAAGCACCATTATTAATTTTTTTCTTTAAAAAATGAATGTCTGAATCTATACTTGGTGCCTCTAAATGTTTCTCAGGATATCCCGCAACACCAATACAAAAATTGGTGTTAGTGGTGTTTAATAAAGCATCATCTAAATATTTTCCATGATTCATATCATTGATCTGAGTCACAAGCTCACTGGCATATCTGTGCCCCTTTTTTTCTGGTTTAAAATACGTTTCACTTTTTACAGCGTCACCTCTTAATGCCATTACATTGTCTATACCTAAAAAACCAAGATCTATAAGAAAATTCTCTGTATCTTCTTTGGTAAAACCTCCACATAAAATATGTGGAATGGCATCCACAGAATATTTGTTCTGTATGGCTGCACAAATACCGACAGTTCCTGGTCTTTTTTTAACAACTTGTTTTTTTAAAAGACCATTCTCCATCTCTTTGTAAACATATTCTTCTCTGTGGTAAGTAACATCAATAAATGGTGGATTAAACTCCATTAAAGGGTCTATACTGGTAAATATAGATTGGATATCCTGACCTTTTAATGGTGGTAGAATTTCGAAAGAAAATTGTGTTTTATCTTTGGCGTTATTTATATGATCTAATACGTTCATAAATTTAGTTTTTTAGAATAGGATTTAACCATTTTGTAGCTTCTACTTCCGTGATATTTTTTCTATTTGCATAATCTGTAAGTTGATCTTTTATGATCTTTCCCAAACCAAAATACCGTGCTTCTTGATTTGCAAAATAATAACCACTAACACTTGCTGCTGGCCACATAGCTAGACTTTCCGTTAGTTTAACTCCAATTTTCTCTTCTACTTTAAGTAATTCCCATATGGTTTCTTTTTCTAAATGATCTGGACATGCTGGATACCCCGGTGCTGGACGAATTCCTTTATAATTTTCTTCAATCAATTCTTCATTTGTTAAATTTTCGTTTGATGTATACCCCCAATGACTTGTTCTTACCTTAAAGTGTAAATATTCTGCAAAAGCCTCCGCTAAACGATCTGCTAATGCTTGTGCCATAATTGCATTGTAATCGTCTTCTTGTTTTTTATAAATTTCAGTTAATTCATGAGCACCAAAAATTGTTGTACAAAATGCACCCATATAATCCTGTTTCCCAGAATCTAATGGAGCAATAAAATCTGCTAAAGCAAAACTTGATTTTCCTTCTCGCTTTTTCAATTGTTGTCGTAGAGTTCTAAATGTGGCAACTTCTTTCCCTTTTTTTGAGATTAAAATATCGTCATGATTTACTGAGTTTGCCTCAAATAATCCAAAAATTGCTTTTGGTTTTAGAGATTGTTTACTAATAATTTCTTTCAACATTTTTTTTGCATCATCGAACAAGATTGTAGCTTGTTCTCCTACTACCCCATCAGTTAGAATATTTGGAAACTTACCATGTAAATCCCAACTTCTAAAAAATGGACTCCAATCTATATATGGGACTAATTCTTTTAAACTGAGTTGTTCTAAAGTTTGAATACCCAGTTCTTTTGGCTTTGAAATAGTACTCTCTTGCCAATCAATCTTAAACTTTTTTTCTCGAGCATCATTCAAAGAAATGTATGCCTTAGTCTTGCCTCGTTTTAAAAACTTCTTGCGAAAATTTTCATAATCCTCTTTTTGTTTAGCTATATATTCTACTTTAGAATTTTCATTAAGTAAATCACCGACTACTGTTACTGCTCTTGAGGCATCATTAACATGAACTACAGCATTATTATATTGTGTATCTATTTTAACTGCGGTGTGTGCTCTTGATGTAGTTGCTCCTCCAATTAATAATGGTATTTCAAAGTTCTGACGTTCCATTTCTTTTGCGAGGTAAACCATTTCATCTAATGATGGAGTAATTAACCCACTCAAACCAATTGCATCAACATCTTCTCTTTTAGCAGCTTCAATAATTTTTTCTGGAGGAACCATTACTCCTAAATCAATTATTTTATAGTTATTACAACCAAGTACTACAGACACTATATTTTTACCAATATCATGAACATCTCCTTTTACAGTTGCCATTAATACTTTTCCTAATGCTTTTTGTTCCTCTCCTTTTTCCGCTTGGATGAATGGATTTAAATGTGATACTGCTTTTTTCATCACACGTGCAGATTTAACTACTTGAGGTAGAAACATTTTTCCAGTTCCAAATAAATCTCCAACAACATTCATACCTGTCATCAAATGTCCTTCAATAACATGCAATGGTCTTTCTACGCTTAGCCTCGCTTCTTCTGCATCTTCTATTATATAAGCATCTATTCCTTTAACTAAGCTATGAGTAATTCTCTTCTGTAATGGAAGATTTCGCCATTCTAATGCTTTTTCATCATTTTCTTTTTTGACTCCTTTTACAGTTTCAGCAAAATCTAATAATCGTTCTGTAGCATCATCTCTTCTGTCTAAAATTACATCTTCAATATATTCTAATAAGTCTTTAGGTATATCATCGTAAATTTCTAACATGGTAGGGTTTACAATCCCTATGTTCATTCCTGCCTGTATTGCATAATAGAGAAAAACAGAATGCATGGCTTCACGAACTGTATTATTCCCTCTAAATGAAAATGAGACATTACTTACTCCTCCACTGACACTTGCATGAGGTAAATTTTGTCGAACCCAACGTGTTGCTTCTATAAAATCTATTGCATTTTGCCTATGCTCCTCCATTCCTGTTGCCACTGGAAAAATATTTAAATCGAAGATGATATCTTCAGGTGTAAAACCAACTTTATTGACCAGAACTTTGTACGATCTTTCTGCTATTTCAATTCTTCGCTGGTAGTTGTCTGCTTGACCCTCTTCATCAAATGCCATAATAATAACAGCAGCTCCATAACGTTTTATTTGTGTAGCTTCCCAAATAAATTTTTCTTCTCCTTCTTTCAAGGAAATTGAGTTAACTACACATTTACCTTGTACAACTTGCAACCCTGCTTCGATGATTTCCCATTTTGAGCTATCAATCATCAATGGAATTCTACAGATATCTGGTTCAGCAGCAATAAGGTTAAGGAAACGAACCATGGCTTCTTTTCCATCTATCAGACCATCATCCATATTGATATCTAGAATTTGTGCACCTCCATCTACTTGATGTCTAGCAATGGCTAATGCTTCATCAAATTTTTCTTCTTTAATAAGCCGTAGGAATTTCCGTGAACCAGCAACATTAGTCCTTTCTCCAACGTTAATAAAATTACTTTCAGGAGTAATAATTAGTGGTTCTAGACCTGAAAGTCTCATGTATCTTTCAGAATTTTTGGTCATTATACAACTATCTTTATTTGTCTTGGTTGATATTTCTTAGCTAGCTCTGCTATTGCAGTAATATGATTTGGAGTTGTTCCGCAACAGCCTCCAATAATATTGATAAGATCTTTCTTTAAGTATTCTTCAATTTGTGAAGCCATTTCCTCTGGAGTTTCATCATATTCTCCAAAAGCATTTGGTAACCCCGCATTGGGATGTGCAGATATTGCAAAGACAGTTTTTGATGCAATAGCCTCTAGATGTGGTTGTAATAAATTGGCTCCTAAAGCACAATTAAAACCAACACTTAACAAAGGAATATGTGATATTGAAATTAAAAATGCTTCTGCTGTTTGTCCAGATAAAGTTCTTCCCGAAGCATCAGTAATAGTTCCTGAAACCATTACAGGAACATCAATTAATCTCTCTGATTTTACTTCTTCAATTGCAAATAATGCTGCTTTTGCATTTAATGTATCAAAAACTGTCTCTACTAATAGAAGATCTACTCCACCATCCAATAGAGCTTCAGTTTGTTCTTTGTATGCAATTCGTAATTCGTCAAAAGTGACTGCTCTGTAGCCGGGATCGTTTACATCTGGTGACATACTAGCTGTTCTATTTGTGGGGCCTATAGATCCAGCAACAAATCTTGGCTTATAAGGCTCTTTTCGAGTTACTTCTTGCGCAACTTCCTTAGCAATTTTTGCAGATTGATAATTTAACTCATAAACCAAATTTTCCATTTTATAATCGGCCATGGCTATCCTTGTTCCAGAAAAAGTATTGGTTTCAACAATATCTGCACCAGCATAAAAATACTTTCTATGAACTTCTTTTACTGCTTCTGGCTGTGTAATAGACAACAAATCATTATTTCCTTTTAAAGGAGATGTATAATCTTTAAATCGATCTCCACGAAAATCTTCTTCGCTAAACTTATATTGTTGAAGCATCGTTCCCATAGCTCCATCTAGAACTAGAATTCGCTTTTGTATTTCTTTATAAATATTACTCATCTCCTAAGGCCTGTGTTAAATCATAAATAATATCGTCGCTGTTTTCCAAACCAACTGAAACTCTAATCAATCCTTCAGTTATTCCTACTTTCAATAAATCTTCTATAGATAGCTTGCTGTGAGTTGAAGAAGCTGGATGAGTAACTATAGTTCTTGTATCTCCAAGATTGGCAGACAATGAACACATTTTAAGATTATTCAAGAATTTTTGGGCATATTTTATCCCTCCTTTAACTTCAAAAACTAAAATATTACCCCCTAACTTCATTTGCTTTTTAGCAATCTCATAGTTTGGATGTGATTTTAAAAAAGGGTATTTAACAAAGTTTACTTTTTCATTATTCTCTAAAGAATGGGCTAGATTTAACGCATTTTCACAATGTTTTTCTACCCGAACAGACAAGGTTTCTAAACTTTTTGACAATATCCAAGCATTGAATGGTGACATCGCTGGGCCAGTGTTTCTTGAAAATAAATAAATGTCTCTCATTAATTCTTTTTTCCCTACTGTTACACCCCCTAAAACTCGTCCTTGCCCATCTATTAACTTAGTTGCTGAGTGGACCACTAAATCTGCCCCATATTGTATTGGATTTTGCAAATAAGGTGTCGCAAAACAATTGTCAACTATAAACAATAGATTATGTTTCTTTGCAATTGATCCTATTATTTCCAAGTCTAACACATCAACTCCTGGATTTGTTGGAGTTTCAACATATAATATCTTGGTGTGATCAGTTATTAAAGATTCAATTAAATTAGTTTCATCTGCATTGAAATAACTCGTAGAAATATTCCATTTTGGCAGGTATTTAGTAAATAAACTATGGGTAGATCCAAATACAGAACGACAAGAAATTATATGATCTCCTGAAGATAATAAAGCAGCAAATGTTGAAAAAATTGCTGACATCCCTGTCGCAAAAGCGTAACCTGCCTCTGCACCTTCTAGGGAAACAATTTTATTGACAAACTCAGCTGTATTTGGATTTGAAAAACGACTATATAAATTCCGTTCTTTTTCTTCTGCAAAAGAACTTCTCATATCTTCTGCGTCTTCAAATACAAAACTTGATGTCAGATACAAGGGTGTTGAATGCTCTTGAAATTGTGAGCGATCTGTTTGCAGCCGAATTGCTTTTGTTTCAAAATTCATATGCTATTTTTCTTAACGATTTTATACTACTTAAAAATTGGCCTTAAAATCTTATCTAATTGATCAAACTCAATTAAAAAAGCATCGTGCCCATGAA
>ERZ1046148.1254-NODE-1254-length-13151-cov-6.213500_pt1 | contig 13151 bp, 21 predicted proteins | sample MGYA00383090_ERZ1046148 | MGnify/ENA primary metagenome ERZ1046148 (study PRJEB29581, sample SAMEA5548360) | metagenome | biome: marine; feature: coastal; material: water | depth 25 m | study: Short-term variability in the microbial, nano- and picoplankton...
TTGCTCACCGTCACAAGCCCGACCACCTACTGGTGCGGGCACGCAACCCCAAGCACATCACTCGTACATTCAGTGATGCGGAGTTGTACATCAATACTGACGCAGACTATCCGTTTCGTGCTGATGTACCACGGGAAGATGTGATTGAGTTCATGTCCCGTCGCTTGGAACACATGACCTATGACAACTTCAAGAACACAATCGACAAGCAAGACTACGGGTACAGGAAGGTGGCGAACACCGTTTGGACTGTCCTGTATCAGTACGGCATACCTTACCGATTTGACGAGTAATTCGATTTGATATAAAGAACAAAAGAAACAAGAGATGAGAAACGATGAAGGAAAAACAAATAGAACAAAACATACGAGAGCAGATGCTTGCTCTTGAATCACAGATGAAACGACTACAGCGGTGGCGTGACACAGGCTACTCCGCAACGGTGTGTGCTGATGATAAACACGCATGGTTTGATATTGATACAGTGAGATTGAAAGAAGCCATAAGCATAGTAAGTCAATGTAAGCGGTGCGGTATTAAGCGACATGCGTACTATGACATGAATGATACAATTACCCTTAACGATGAGTGGTCGGAGTTTAGAGAAGGCGGTGAAGAAGAATGAATGAAGAAGAATGCGCCATCTGTGCAGAAGACTACCACGACAGTGACCAGTACATTTGTGATGATTGTCACAATGAACTTGAAGCACTGCGAGCAGACCAACTTGCATCGAGGTGGGACTAATGTGCTTGCACGATTGGAAAATGACGGATGCGGAAATGACAGGTTGGGAGATGTGCGGTGATACGCCCGAATTTTACGGTAGGTTTAGTGCCATATGTCAACTGTGTGGAGCCACACATGAGGCTGATTTTATCGCAGAAGGAGATGACCTACCGTTTGGAGAGGAGAGTGATTGAATGAACATCTTCGTACTTGACACCGACCCTACTGTTGCGGCTCACATGCACTGCGACAAGCATGTGCCTAAGATGTGCGTTGAGGCCGCACAGATGATGGCATCAGCCCTGCGCCGACATGGTGCTACTGATGAGCAGATGCCACTCACCAAAGCAGGTACGCCCTACAAGGGTGGCTACAAGCATCATCCTTGTACAGTATGGGCGGGTGACAGTACCAACAACTTTCATTGGTTGGCTCAACACGCACTCGCTTTATGTGGCGAGTACCTTAGTAGGTTCGGAAAATTGCACGCTTGTCATGGCCCAATAAAACACATGTCTACGATGATTTACACAGGTGCTAATACCAATGCGGTGCATTTTGGCACTCTTGAAATGACTCCATTCGCACAGGCCATGCCCGACGAGTACCGTGATGCAGATGCGGTCAAGGCATACCAAGCCTACTACCACAGCAAGCAGTTCGCCAAGTGGGAGAAGGGAACACCTGCCCCCGACTGGTGGCGAGGCGTGGAGGTGATGGTATGAATCATGAATACAGAATAAAACGAATTAGAAATATCATCAAGCGATTTGAAGAAAAAGAAGGTAGCAACATTGGCGACTTGGTGGCCGCTTGGGAACGAATCAAAGAACAAGTGGAGGTGACGGCGTGATACAAGTTCAATGCACGAAGTGTGATAGAATCAGCGAAGCACCACACGCCAACTTCACTTTCATTATGTGCCAAGTATGCACTACCAATGGCGACATTGGTTTTATGAAAGGCGTGGAGGTGAAGGTGTGAAGAGATTTCCTAAGTCAAAGGCAAAGATACAGGCATTGAACATTTGCATTATGCAATACACCTGTATTGAGGGTAGTGAAAAAGATTGGTTCAAGACATACAATGACGGCATGGACACTTTCGGCAGACCCATTATTTGCACAGTTGAAGACATAGACTGGGCGATGGATTACCTATGGGAGAGATGTCAAAAGGTGGAGGTGACGGCGTGAGTTCTGTGAAAAAACCACTATGTGATGAGTGTCATCACAGAATGAGAGTTGCCTACTGGCGACCAACTCGTTATGAGCGTAGAACAAGAGGCGAGAAAGTGGTAGATAAACAAGAACCACTCGGTTTCTTTTGCAGTGAATGTAAAGTTTTCATTTGGAAAGAAGAAAGCGTGGAGGTGACGGCGTGAGTATAGCGTATGCGACAAAGACAGGTGCGTGTAAGCACTGTTCAAAACCATTGGACCCTACGAACTTTTTCACCAATCATGGTTTGGTAATTAACGGTCTTAATGCACACGAGTTCTGTGACGATGGATGCGATTGGAAGCGAGGCGTGGAGGTGACGGCGTGAAGTACGGAGAACTACTTGAAACGATGCTTGCTGATTCTCATGGTAAAATCACGGCAAGCGTCCTTGCACGCTATCGCTACCGTTTAGATGAGAGTGATGGTCAATTCATTGATGACCCCGACTGGTGGGGTTCTATGCGGGAAGCAGGTGCGTTTGAAGAGGCTTGGGATGATGTTGAAGAATGGTTTTGCGGTCAGTGCGGCGTACAATACGATGACATAGATGAGAAAGCATTTCAATCTTGGAAAAAGCGTTTTACTCTCAAGGTAGGTTGGCACACTGATGGTACATGGTCCCACCCGTGGAGTTTCAAACACAAGGGCAAGAAGTACAATATCCAGTGGCCTTGGCTTAATGAAGAAGTGGAGGTGAAGGCGTGAATAAAGAAAACATGATGAAGCGATTGAAGTGGAGCATGGAGCAAAACTCAAACCAATGGTTGACCGCTCACAGTATGGTACAACTTCTTCTCACTCACAAGGATAAGGATGTGAACATACGGTACAGCAAAGATGTAGGTATCAAAATTCGACCACCCCCTTCTATGTTCAATGTACCATGCGCTCTTGGTCTTATTGCTATTATGAAAAAAACCAAAACACCGTATCAAAGAAAGATGGGTAAGCGGCTTGTTGAATATGAAAGTGGTGGCGGTAAAATGAATGTGTATAGAATGAAGGTGGAAGGATGAGCAAAGATATGGTGAAACCGGAAACTGCTGGTGATTTGATGGGGTACGAACTTCTCATCAATGATGAGTGGTTGAGTATCGTGACTGAAATGAGTGCAAAGGAAATAGAAATGAACTGCCCTACATGTGGAGAACTCCACGATGAAAGTATTCTGTACCTCTTAGATGGAGGACAGCACCTTTACAAAGGGTTGTGCTGTGGGATGTTTGGAGTCTTAGTGACTAATGGTGAGGACAATGGATTGGAAGCCGAATGAAGAATTGATTGCTTGGGGAAAGGAACACTTGGGGGCTATACCTCTTGATGGGATATGGTCGCCGGAAGGTAGTGGAGTACAGTACAGAAAGATGGGAGAGAATACTTTCGCATTGATGTTTATGTACAACCACCCTACTTCTCAAGAACAACATACCAAATTCAAGATACTAATGGAGGGTTGCGACTACACCGTTCTCGAAGGTGATGATGTTGAAATGGTCACACCTGCTCTCGACCCATCACGACAGATGCAAGACGAGTATGAACGCAAGCAAGCGGTGGCTCAAGGATGGTCTTGCCCCGAATGTGAGTACCCTCTTGCTAACAGTGAGTTGGAATACCGTGTGGATGAGTTCGTTGAAACAACCGAAATGGAATTGTCCAATGGGGAGCGCACAGAAATTGAACTGTGGCGTTGCCTCGTCAACTGTGGCGGTTGCGGTACAGTGATTCCTATGGAACCCGATGACTACCATTTGATTGCCGGTGACAGTTTGTTCATGTCGTGGCGAAGTAAGGACTACAGGTTCACTGCTTTGACACGAGGCGACATGAAAGACTTGGCTGATGCTGGCGTACAAACAGGTCATGTGCTTGGGAGCAAGTTCGATGGACAGCGAGTACCCCCGTGGATGTGGGGTATCTATGCCATCAAGACCCAACTACGAGAGAGTAGTGAAGAAGAGTGAAGCGAAATACCGAGCGAGATTACTGGGTGGATGATTCCAAAGTCCAAAAGTGGTCAGCCGGTAAGGGGAAGATTCGCCTCGCTTGGACTAAATGGTTAGGCCGTAACTGGATTGACCTGCGTATCATGCGAAGAGAGGATGATGGATATGTACACACCCGACACGGTGTTCGTATCTCACCCGACCAACTACGCTCAATGCTACCAGCACTCAACGAGATGCTTGAACACATCGACAACACAGAAGAAGAAGAGAAAAGGAAATCCCCACCCAGTGAAAATTAAGGGTGAAAGTATGAGAGCGTATCGTTTATCTTGGCAACAAAGAAACAGGGTGTGGGTCTTCAAGGATGGGCCACTGCGAGGCGAACCATTGTTCTATGGCTTCGACGGTGTTATCACAAAGATGCTTACCAAGTTAGGTGCGGTGAACTACCGTCGTGCGTTGAATGATGGCTGTCACTTACTGATAGGTGAGCGACCATTCCCATCTTCTTTCGCAATGAAAGTAATGTTCAAGGAGAACACAGGTGCAAGGTATGAGCATGATGAGTTAGGTAGCGGTTGGCTTGAATGCGAACTGCTTGATGCTTGCTATGATGTACTCCATGTCGCCGTTGAGGTGAAGTAATGCTCCTATCACGAGCGACTATCATCGTTTCAAAAATGCCTCACCGACTCTCGGTGGAGGACTTAACGAGAGAGGAAGCCCACGAAGTGTGGGCCTTCTTGTCAAGCGAAGACAGGCTCTCAATGACACGGCAAGCAGTGAAGGTACAACTCGCTAAGGAGTGCGGTGTGTTCATCGAACAGATGGATGCGGTAGCCAACGGTGCTACACTCACCGAGTTGTTGGTATGGGAATCATCCGATAGCGATGGTAGTACACTCACGCTGGAAAACATCACTGCTATGTTTCGTAATCCTAATCAAGATGATGAGTGGGTGCTGGACTTATGCAATATGATGAACACACAAGAGGCTGAATTGGCTTGGCGTTGGGCGTTGGGTGAACGACTCATCATGCTCCGCAATAGAATGCGTACATGGAGCAAGAAGTTTTCTGTAAAAAATGACACACTGCTACCCACTGAAACTCTTATCGACATAGCGTTTGGTGAAGTCGATGCAGAAGTAGTCACTGATACATCGGCCTTCAAACGACTACGCAAGTGGGTAGGTGATGAACCGGATGCTTGGTGGCTTGTACCCGACTGTGCTACACTGCTCCACATCAGCGATGGTGCGGTACGCAATCGCAGGGGTGACATTAACATTGAGTTCACCCCGCTCACTGGTGATGCTGAACCCTGTTGGTCATGGGTGAATGCAATAGGAACGCTAAGGCATCATACCGTCAATCAACAACTTTCATACTCAAAGTATCAAGAACCCATGTCACTGTCGTGGGCTGAATCAATGACAGTGCTACAAAAGTACCCGAAGAGTGGGTACATCATACTCCATGAGGGTGAGTACCACCTGCTAACAAGCGGGTCAATCACCCTCTATGCTCAAGCCCTCACGGTGAGGCGCATCAAGAACATCGGCTACGAGTTCACGATAGGCTTCAAGGATGGGCTGGACATTATCGACACTGCTACTTTTAGAATGAAAGAAATGGTGTACGACCTTGAGAGTTCGTTGAAGATGCGTGGTATTACCGTACACAACTCTCACACCACCCATGACATTCCCGATGGTTTAGTGCTGTCACTGGTGTACACTTGGAGTCCGAGTGATGATTGGCACTTGCGCTACGCTGGTACTCATCGTGACATGGGTATCAGTGATGTGGATGAGATAGTGGACTACTACATGCTGGTGGGTGAAGACAATGAGTGAGATAGATGATGATACTTGGGTACGGATAATGAGAAAAGAACTTACATTATGTGAAAGTTGTACGGTCATATTCGTATATGAAGAAAATAAAACTGTTTGTGAAAATTGCTCACCACCGAAAATAATTTCTTGGAAACAGTACATGGAGAAAAGAAATGCTGATTTATTAAAACAAGCAAAGAAGAAAAAAGACATAGATTATGTCAACAAATTACACAACCGGTGAAGACAATGAGTGAAACAATGCGAAGCGTCGGATTGGGTATTATCATAATGAAAGTAAGATTCCAAGTGTCCGTGTCGAAGGTGACATGGGGATTTGGTTTCCGCACTAACATGTATGTTGACTTGGGTGAAATGAATGAGCATCAACGACTCGCCATGCAATTATGGTGCGATGAAAACGACTTACTCTTACAGTCAAGGGTGCAAGAAAAGGATGCACTGAAAGCATGGGTGGACGCTCTTGCCCCCTACGAAACACTACTGTGTGACACACGGGGCTGGGAACGCATGAAATGGATGATGGCTACGCCAATGCCCCAAGCAAGGAGCAAATCATGGAATGACTTCTATGACTGGGCCGAGCAATGGGATAATCTAAATGATGGACTGAAACCGAACTGATATAAAGAACAAAAGAAACAGAAGTTGAGAACAATGGCAAATTGGAATGAGCAAATACGACCCACTTCATGGGATGAGATTGTCGGAAATGGGGATTTCACGACAGCCTTCAAATCATGGGATGAGTCGGGTGAGTACCCACCGGCACTCCTACTTGTAGGGCCATCCGGTACGGGGAAGACCAGTGCGGCTAACGCAATTACTCACACCATGCTCGGTAAGTGGAACAACGAAATGAATGTTCTATGGGTCAACGCCAGTGACGACAGGGGAATTGATTTCATCCGAAAGGAGATTAAGCAGTTCGCCCGTTTAAGCGGGGTAGGGGTATCTCGTAAGGTCGTGGTGTGCGATGAGGCGTGTGGGCTAACTGTCCCATCGCAAGACGCATTCAAAGGCATCATGGAGAAGTACGCTCACCGAGTGCTGTTCGTTCTCACCGCTAATTATCCCGACAAGATTCGACCGGCCATCAAGAGCCGTTGTCAAACCTATGTCTTCAACCCAGTCACCGCTAAGGAGGGTGCAAAGCACCTCGCTCGTCTTGAGTCAATCGGTGCGCCCAGTGAGTGGACACAGCACTATGAGGCTGTTGTTGAACAACACGCTGGTGACCTGCGTTCAGCGGTCAATTACTTGGAGAGCCTACCGAGGACTCCCGAATCACTTTCCTCCCCATCCGAGGCATCCGAAGATAACGATGATTGGATGAACTTCACACTATCCAACAGTTGGCTTGATACACGAGAGTCGCTGTTAGATTCTTTATATCGGGTCGGCAACAGGCTGGCTATGATGAACAATTTCCACCGAACTGTCCGAGGACACTTCGATACCTCGCCCGATGTGGCGTTTACCGTACTTGAGGTATGGGGCGGCATGATGGAGAAGGTACACGAGTGGCCGGGAAGCGATGACGCTTTCGTTGATGTGTTGGTGGCAAGACTAAGAAAACAAATAGAGGTGAATACATGAGTTGGAATGAACAAGATGAATATACGGAAGCAGAAACAAGCAACGGATTTGTGGAGGCAACTACGGAAGTAGCCCTCCCTACCGGTGTAGCGCAACGAATCGTTGCCTACGCAGAACGAACGAACAAAAAAGCAGAAGAGGTCAAGAAAGAATACCTTGCTTACATCGCCAAAGAGTACGGTGTTGCAGACATTAGCACTGAAACAGATGAAGACATTCTCATCGACTGGGCCGAGCAAATCTTCGTACAAACACGCAAGCAAACCGGCGGCAACAGCAATACCAGTACATGGGTTGGTTGCTTTGTTGGCGTTGCTGACCGTAAGAAGGACCGATTGCAGAACATTGTACGCTCGAATGTAGCACTGTACAACAAAGACCCCGCCGAGGCTATTGGTACGGGCCGTATAGGGTTGTTTGAGAAGCAGGGTGATGTATGGGCCATTCACAACAAAGAAGGGCTTACAACACTCACAAACAGTTCAAGCGAAGACCCACCACACGGAATCAAGAATGGTGAAGAGTGGTTGTGCTTGGTGACTCGCAAGGGTCTTCCATCACCTCAAACTCGTTTGGGTCGATACGCATACTTCCTCGGTGGGGAAGAGGGCGACTTCGTGAACAACAACGCTGTTTCACTGTGGAAGGTTGATTTGACCAATGAGAACGCTGACATGTCACTCGACATTGGTAGGTCATGCAAACTTTCTGTTGTCCCACCTCGTGAGAATACCACGAATGAATACTTCAAGACTGTTCTTGGTACATACGATGACTTCTCACCGAACTACACTGATGAGTTCCTACCCGAACAGTTCCGCTCACTCTTGAAGCCAGCCAACTACTGGACTATGGCTGACCATGAACTCTTCACTCCTATTGATGGCCTTGAAGAAGCCTTTGAGAACAAGAAGGAGCGCACCGAGATTGGAGGCCGACAGGTCACCTACGGTCCTCTTGTTGTCACTAAGGGTACGGTCAATCGCATGAGTACAGAACCTCGTGATAGCGAGTACGACCCGGAAGGGTTCAACTACAACATGACACTCTCAAGCACCATCGTTGGTGACATTGATTGTTGGATTGCTGGTGCTGTCGGTGTGATGTGTGACCCGTTCACAAGCGGTTGGGGCGATGATGCCTTCGACTACGCTGAAAAGTCCACAGTCTATGTCTTTGGTCGTTTAGGTATGAAAGACCGTGACGGACTACTCACTCCTAAGATTAGCGTAATGGGAATTTACGCTGACCCACGCCGTTGCCGAAAGCGAGCGACTGGTGGAGATACAGGGACAAGTCAATTTGAATGAGGTGATTATGTATGGCAGGTTTTGGACAAACAGCAGAAGCGCAGAAGAAAATTAAGGATGAAGTAGTTGAGCCGGTGGAGGTTAAGAAGCCTTTCATGGGCGACCCCTTCGCTGAAATGCGAGCCGAAGATGCGGCCCGCACTTACATCATGAAGACTCACCAACTCATCGGTATCATGGGACACGACGGCACATGTAAGTCGGCTATTGTTCTCGATGCCTTCGTGAAGGATGACACTAAGCCGGAAGACGCTACCTTAGAACTGGTGGACTTCGACGGTGGTGGAGTCATGCTCAACTCATCGGTGTACAAGAATGAAAACATCAAGTCATGGAATCCGTGGCAGATGGGTCACGACCGTACAGCACACGATTACCCCGCTACGCACGAGCGCATTATGAAAATCATGCGCTACCTCATTCACGAGGCTGAAAGCGGCAAGCCGGTTTGGGGTGTACTCCTAAGCGGTATTGATTCATGGCTTGAGATATGCAACCACAACATGCGTATCGTTGACTTGGGTATGGCGAAAGACTCCATCCAATCAGCAGACTACAGTGGTGGTGGTATGGAGAAAATCAAGTCACAGACAGCGTGGGGTATGCGTAATGCTCGCTTCCACCAACTCACTCGATTGAGCCGTGACCTTGTTCGGCTTGGTGTCCGTGTCTTTTGGGAAACCCACATGACCATCGCTAACTTCTCTTACAAGAGTGGCCCTGTCGATGAATGGAAACCAGCATGGGAGAAGAAGATGAACGGCTACCTGCCCACCATCATTCACATGCAAGAGAGCCAACATCACGACGATGAGGGTGAATTGGAAAAGACAACTTTCACAGCAACATACACCAAGTGCAAGACGAATCCAAATCTTGTGAATCAATCTCGGACTGTCTTCGTGACAAGACCCGACAGCGATTACACATGGCATGGACTACCGGACTTGTATGACGGTACGCTTTGATACTCCCAGTGAGGTAGGTTTGTACAGTAAAAGGTGGACAGTTTCGACCGTTCAACGGGGGTGCGGTTTTTCCCTCCAACCACTTTTCCTACCACACTACGAGGTGATATTATGACTAAAATTACAGTGAATAAAAGCGATTTCCTATCGTTCCTTTCGCCATTTGTGAAGGGACTACCGGATTTGCGTATGGAAGCGTTAGGCACTCGACTCATCGTTGAGATTGCTTACGCATCCTTTTACCTGCGAAAGTATTTCGTATCACCTACACCGTTTGCAGAAGACGGTGTACTACACATTGCTGACCTTGAGAAAGCAATCAAGTTCATCAAGGCAACCAAAGAAGATACAATCACACTTAGACAAGTGGATTCTCATAAACCACTACACATAGATGCAAGTGGGAACAAGTTGCAACTACCAAGCACTGATGATATTGAGTCGGCAAGTAAGTGTGTGTACATCCGTGGTTTGCTGACAGCATCACAAGAAGCAGGGTGGGGTGAGTTCGGTACAGACCGGCTTAGTACACATGCTACAATGATGACGAAGGATTTACTTTCATTCGCAAACATGCGTGGGCTTCTCGGCAAAGATACAGACTTCAAGTTGCGTATTCACTGTGGTGAGGGAGAGATGGGTATAGTGGGTGGTAAGGCATCCACTGGTCGCTTGTTCACTACACTACCTGTGTCGGACACTGATGGCCCTGCTACCACCATACAGTCCATGTTCACGGACAGCCTACCTGCTTCGCTGAACTACCTTGATGATGGTGTCACTCGTATGCACATGGGCAACAACACCCGTGTTATCTTTGAACAGACAGCAACACTGCTGGTTGTCGTAAATGTAGGTGATGACTGATGATTATTGATTGGTTCACCGATGACCCATACGACCCACCCGTTCTCTATGAGCGTACTCGTGGGGCTGATGGGGTACTACATGAGCGATACATCATGAAGGGCGATGAAGACTATGTTGAGCCTTTCTTTTGGGTAGCGCAAGCCGCACCACAGTATGTGATGAACCGTCTTAGGGCGCACAGGGCTACCGTACACAAGGACATTACAGCAACAGGGCTTGACAACAAGCCACTGATGAAGGTGACAGTACGCCACCCGAATCAACTGTGGGAAGTCAAAGAGAAGTGTGGCAAGTGGACATACGAGGCTGACCTCAACTACCTCGACCAAGTGTTGCTCACAAATTACCCCGACAAACTACCGGAGTTCAAACCTCGGATATGGTACTTTGACCTTGAGTGGGACACAGAAGACCAGTCCACTACTGTCATGGCTGTGTCCGATACATTCAGTGACCACCCTGTAGTGTTCGCTTGGAGTGAGGAATCTATTCGTGACACAGTACGGAAGACCGAATGGATTGACCGCTACGAAGGTTACGAGTTGCGTACCTATCCTAACATGGATGAGATGCACGATGGCTTCTTGACATACCTTGAGGAATGCAACCCCGATATGATGGTGGCTCACGCTATCGCTTGGGCTGACTTGCCTCACTTGTACGAGCAACTGGGTGTCGAGCGGGACCGCTTATCACCTGTTCGCAGGGTGATTGCACCCAGCAAGAAGACAGGCTCATACCGTACTACAGCACAACCTATCAAGGGCCGACTCATCTTTGACACTGCGGCGCAGTGGACCGATGGTAGTGGCTTTGAGGGTATATGGCAGAAGTCCGGTAAGGGTCAAGCACAGTCCCGCAAGTTGGACTGGTTCGCTACTGAACTTGGTTTCAGTGGTAAACTAACCAACGACATAGAAGGCATGACAGTCTTCAATGGATGGAAGGACTACTACGATGATTTCGTTGACTACTGTTTGGTCGATACCACACTGTTGCGTGACTGTGATGAGAAGTTGAATTGCATCTCCTATCACATTGCTATGCAACAGTTGGCTGGTGTATCGTTCGGTAGTACACACAAGGTCACTCGATACTTCCGAGGGTTGATTGGTCGGCGCACTGACCTCAAAGCACCCTCATCATACCTCCAAGACCGCCCCGAACTACAGGCGGCATGGGTGATGCCACCTGTACCGGGCCGACATGAGAATGTTGCACTGGTTGATTTCGCATCCCTATATCCTAACATCATACTCTCCGCCAACCTATGTTGGACTACTTTGGTTGACGAACCGGGCGAAGGTATTCTCACACTGAAAGTACCACCAAAGGCTGACAAGAACGGCAACTTCATCCCCGGAACCGGTGGTACATTCCATTGGAAGCAAGATGAAGAAGGCATACTTCCTTTCGTTGTTAAACAAATGCTCGCTCTCCGTAAGGAGTACAAACGCCTCATGCGTGAGGCTGATGACCCCGATACCAAACTGGGCTACAACATGCTTCAAATGGCCGTTAAGGTCGCTGTCAACGCCATCTATGGTATGACGGGGAGTAAGAAGGTTGGTGGGCAGTGGAGTAGTTATGCTATCGCACAATGCATCACCTACCTCGGTCGTGAGTCCATCAGTATGCTGGTGGACAAGAGCGAAGAAATGGGCTACCGTGGCCTCGCAGGTCACACTGACTCGTGCTACATTCAAGTGCCGTTCGATGAAGCGGAAGCGGTGGCGCAGAAACTCACCGACATTGCTCAAAATGAAATGGGGCTAAAGCATCTCGATGTTGAGTTGGAGGCTTTCTTCCCATACTGGTTCACTGCTGGCATCAAGAACAGAAACTTTGGTGTGAAGTCATGGCCTGTTGAAGAAGCAGGTAGCATGAAGGTGACTGGTTTCGCTATGAAAGCATCAAGCGCAACCCCATTCACCAAGCGTGTGCAGAAGGAAACATTCAATCTCATTTGCAGTGGTGCTGATGAAGGTGAAGTCTTCGATGCTGTGCGCCCTATGGTCAAGGCCGTGTATGGCGGTGGTGCATTGGATGATGTGACCGCCTACGGTCGTATCTCAAAGAAACTCCACGAGTACGACAAGGTAGTACCAAACACCGCTAAGGCGGCAAGGTACTCAAACAAGTACAATAACACTGATTTTAACAAAGGTGATAGCATCAAGTGGGTGTTCATCAATGGTGTACCCGAAGGTCAACCACAATGTAATGTGATTGCCTATGATGATGCATCGGAGTTAGATGAGTATGAAATTGATTGGTCAACATGTGTTGAAAAGATGGTGACAAAGAAACTCAAGACAGTATATGAAACACTTGAATGGGACTTAGAACGACTCACTGCGAAGCGAGTATTGAGGGAATGGTGAAGAAAATGGTGGAAAAGAAATGTATTGTTTGTAGTGAAAATTTTACTACAACATCGAATATAAGTACGGAATTGAAGAACATGTGCGAAACATGCTACAGTAATAGAAAACAATCTCGGATGGTGGCGAACTACACTAAGAAGTTAGAAGCATCAATCATATCATTAGAGGACCGAGTGCTACAGTTAGAAAACATGCTTAGTACCACTGTGGAAGTAATGATAGCGGCAGAACTGATGAATCAAATAACTCAACTA
>ERZ1046148.1260-NODE-1260-length-13110-cov-5.666028_pt1 | contig 13110 bp, 10 predicted proteins | sample MGYA00383090_ERZ1046148 | MGnify/ENA primary metagenome ERZ1046148 (study PRJEB29581, sample SAMEA5548360) | metagenome | biome: marine; feature: coastal; material: water | depth 25 m | study: Short-term variability in the microbial, nano- and picoplankton...
AAATTCTAAACATCACCTTGTATCTTTTAAACACTTGTTTATTATACAAACACAAAAACAACAAGTAAAATGAAAAAAATTATTCTAACAGCTATCGTAGGGTTTATGTTTTTACAATCGTGTAAAAAACCAACTCCAATTTACACAAACCTTAATAAAATTGAAACACTCCAAGAGGAGTTACTTCAGTTTGCTCCTCAACCTAAATATAGCGTTGTTAATGCAAGCGAAGTCATTTCTATAACAACTGACAAAGGAAATTTAATAACCTTCCCTAAAAATGCCTTTGTTGATAAAAACGGTAATTCAATTACTGGAAATGTTGAAGTGAGTATTATCGAGATCACTACTAAAGCTGAAATGATTCTATCGAATATGCCTACAAATTCAGATCAAGGTCCATTAGAATCCCAAGGTGAATTTTTAGTTGAAGTCAAACAAAACAATAATATATTAAAACTTGCAGATGGTGTTTCGTTCAGTATCCAAAACCCAAACTCAACCATTAATTCAAATATTCAAGGGTGGAATTGGATTGAAAAAGAGGAAAGTGAAGTAACTACTTTTGGACAAAATGGAACTTGGACAGCTACAGAATATGCAGGGAATAATTCTTGCGATATATTCAGCAACCTCTTATTCGATTTATCTTTAACAATCAATGAAACAGATCCACAAGAAATTTGGAAGATAATCCAAGAAATGAAGTCTTTGTTGGAACCCAACATAAAAAAAGAATTAAATAAAGATGGTCCTTTTGATTATGTAATTTGGTCAACAATCGAAAGCGAAGGAGAAATTCACATAGCTTTTAATTCCGAAAATGATGAATGGGCTTATTATACAACAATTGATTGGGTTACTAAGTATGGATTAAGAGATCAAGAAACAACTGCATATACAAACTATGATTTTGGAGAAGACGTTTATAATATTGGGTGCGAAATTTTACTGGATAATGAGAATGTAGAATCCAGTTCTACATTCTCATTTAACCTTAATCCTAATGTTATCTCATTAAATTTCAATACGCTTAACTGGTGTAATATTGATCAATTAATATCTGAATATGGCGCTTCATATGATTGTAAGATTAATGCAATTGGAATTCCTAAAACAGCGAAGGTGCAGTTTGTTTTTCCCGATTTAAATGGTGTATTATCAAGTTGGTCTTTAAAGGATGAAGAGTTTAATATAGATCGTCTTCCAACTGGAATGCCAATTCAAGTTGTTTTGTATTATAAACAAGATGGTAAAATAATGTTTGGATTAGAAACAATTACCGCGTCTAAAGACATGAATTTCAACGTTGCCAATATTATTGAATTAAACGATATTGATGCCCTAGTTAAACGAATTGAAAACTTATAAATTCAAATAGCTTTTTTTATCATAAAGTGCTCCTCAAGGAGCACTTTATGACATTGTTTGAATAAGTGTGTGAAAATTTGAAAGAAGGTATTTTTGAGGTGAAAAATATTTACCAGTAACCGGGAATCAAATCCATTATTTCTGTGAAATAATTAAAATTACCCTGATGCTAATAATACTTATTTAATAGTAATCCAAAAGCTTGGATTTTGCTTTTGATTGCCTTCCCAAAGTTCAAAATGAACTTCAGTCTTTCCATTTTCATCTGTAATAATAGTACCGATATCTTCTTGTGTTTCCAATTTATCGCCTTTCTTCACAAAAACCTTATCTAAATTAGAATACATTGTATAAAAGTTACCATGCTGAACCAAAATTGCTTTTTTATCTCCAGGTAAAGCAATAACAGCAACAACCATTCCTTCAAAGACAACTCTGGCTTTAGTCCCTTTATTTGTAAGAATATCTATTCCATTATTAATCGTCGTTACATGTTCTAAAAAAGCATGTTTCTGATTTCCAAACTTTCCACTTATAGTTCCTCGTGATACAGGCCATGGGAGTTTTCCTTTATTATTAGTAAAATCTTTTGAAAGTTTTTGAGCTCTTGGAGTTAAATTATGTCCTTTATTTGAGGCCTCGGCACGTTTTTTTGCCTCAGCAATTTCACGTTCGATAATTTTCTTGATTTGTATTTGTAACCTCCTAGATTCGTTTCGTTTTTTAGTAATATTAGAACGAAGTTTCTTTTCGTCTTTTTTTAGTTCATCATAAATGCCGTTGCGCTCTCCTTGTTCAGATTGGAGCTTTTGAAATTCATCCTTTTTATTTTCTTTTAGGTTTAACTTTCTTGTCTTTTTTTCTTTAAGCTCAAGTATTTTTTCTTCAATTTTAAGTTGAGTTAAAGCGATTTGTTCAGCCTGATATTCGCGATACTCTCCGATTTCATGAATATATTTTAATCGTTTATAAGCTTGATTAAAATCTTCAGAAGAAAAGATAAAAATTAATTTATTGGTAGAGTTTCTATTCTTGTAGGCAAATTGAACCATTTTTGCATATTGAACCCTTAGCTGGATTAAATTACTTTTTAAGGTATCAATTAAAATTTCTTGTTTTTCAATACTTCGATTAATATAAACTACTTCATTTCCAATAGCTGATATAAGCTCTTCCCTTGCGCCGATTTTCTTACTTAAGATAAGTAACTGAATTTCAGATTTTCTTTTATTGGTGCGGGTTTCTCCTAGTAAACCGTTTAGTTTACGAAGTTCTTTTTGAATTCGAGATCGTTTTTGTTTTAATTGATTTTTAGATTGAGGAAATCCCTGAATACTTAAAAGGAAAAATCCTAAAAAGAAAAGTCTACTTAATTTCCAATGGTTTAAAATCATCTTGTATCTCTATTGGAGCATCTAGTTTTGGAAATGCTTTTACACGCTTAATTTCTATATCCGCCAAAATAAGCTGTTTATCTCCTTCAATTCCTTTCAATTCTATTTTTTTATTCAATAAGTACCCGTTGATATCCCCAAAATCACTGTATGAAATCCAGACTTCTTTTTTTGTTCTTCCATCTAAAACCCCTACTGTTGACAAGCGTAAACTATCGCAAGTGAAAGATTGTACTTGATGCACTAAAGTATCTACAAACAAGTCCGAATCAAATCGTTTACTAGAATATGAAATCAATGGTTCGACAATTTTTTTAAATCCTTCCTCTTTGTATAAAAATGTTGAAGTCCCCAACAATAAGTTTTGTAAAACCTCAAAAGGAACACTAATTCCAAGTATTTTCTCAAGAGAATTATAATCTCCAGAAAAATATTGCTTATTAAGTTTATCTACTAAAATAATGGTATCATGTGTTGCCAGTAGTTTCAAACCGGTAAAACCAGATTTAGAAATTTTTGCATAAACTAAACTGTCTTTTCTAATTCTAAGTTGGACCTGAAAATCTAAAGATTGATCATTAAATTCCGCATCTACTTTCGCTTTTATTTTTAACCAAGTGAAGTCAATTTGGGTTGAATCTGAATTTCTAAGAATATCTTTTTTATCATAGCCAGCATACTTACAATCAGGATAAAGCTCTGTGTCCGAAATTATTTTTTGTCGTGCTTTACACCCTATAAGCGCAATGGATAATATGAACAACCATCTCCACATGATTACTTATTCAATTTAATTTTTAACTCATCAGATGCATCTCCAATCTCAAAAGCCTTTTCCCAATAAGTTTCAGCCATTTTTGAATTGCCTAATTTTTGATATACATCTCCAAGATGTTCATTAATTACACCACTATTATTCCCTCCATTAATTTCCGATTTTTTCAACCAATTTAACGCATCATCAAATTCTCCAAGTTGGTACAAAATCCAACCGTAAGTATCTTGAAAAGAAGCTTCTTCTGGTTTTAACGAGTTCGATAATCTACTCATCTTCTTTGCTTTTTCTAAAGAAGTATTTCTTTCCGATAAATAGTAAGCATAGTTATTTAAAACGTAATAATTTTTAGGTTCGACTTCTAAACTTAAATCAAAGTATTCATCTGATCGAATATGCTTCTTTAATGCGTGATAAGCATCTCCAAGTGAACTTAAGAACTGAGCTTTCAATCCTTTATCTGAACTTAACACTAAATCGTTTCCCTCCTCTAATACCTCGATAGATTTTTCATATTTCTTTTTCTGCATTAGCCCCATACCATTGTAAAAGTACATTTGTGGTAATGTTGGAAATAACTCTAAAGCATCTTCAGAGCTTTGAATCATATTTTCATAATCATCCGAATTGTAATAACACAAAACTAATTGCTGCCAAGCTCTATAATTATTAGGTATTAAATCAACGACTACTTTATAGTATGTTGCAGACATTTTAAAACTATTTTCTTCATACAAAAAATCAGCAAAAGTATTGTTGAGTTGAGGATTATAAGGATGTGCTTTGGAAGCTATTTCCATGAACTTTTTTGTTTGAGCATGAATTCTATTTTCCACTTTAGCCAATCTTGAGAATTTTCTTAAAATATCAATTTTATAACTTGCTTTATATGAAGGGTCGGCTAATATTTTCACGTATAAATCAAATGCTTTTTCTTCTTCATGATTACTGAAATAATACCTCGCCATTTCATTATAAATTGATGGGTTGTTTGGTACTACTTGTAATGCTTGGTTATAAATATCGAATGCTTTATCACTTTCTCCATGCTCTAATTTAAAGTCAGCATACTGAATATAATAGCTCGTTTTTGCAGGAAATGTTTGAATTAATTTTTTAATCTCTTCTTCGCATTTTCCATACTCATCAAGACCTTTATAAATGAGAAACTTATTGATGTTTATCTCATGAGAGATTCCAATTCTACTCTCAAGACCATCATATAATTTAAGTGCTTCTGAATACTTTTTTCGATTAATGTAGAATTCAGAAAATTCAATTTCATAAGCTGTAGAAGAAGGGAATAATTTCTTTCTTTGCTTATATGTTTTTTCACAATCATCGTAAAGAGCTAACTTTTTAGTAAGCTCAATTTTATAATTGATAAACCATTTATTTTTAGGATTTAAATCAACAGCGGAATTTATGTGCTGAATTGCTTTGTCGTTATTCCTTTTTTGCCAGTACAATTTTGACAACTCAAAATGAGCTGAAGCGGAATTATCATTCGACTTTAAAATCTCTTCGAATAAGACAATTGATTTCTCGTAGTTTCCAGAGTTCTTCTCTGCGATTGCATCAATAAATTTTAAGTCATTGGCAATTTTCTTCTCTGAATTTGAAGCAGAAAAAAACGAGCGTCCAGCTCCTCCTGTTTTGCAGGAGAAGAGTACACCCGTTAATAGTATTAAAACAATTAGTTTCTTCAAATTATAATTCGCTACTGAAGCCACCAATACTAATTTCTCTTTCCTGACCTTTTAGAGTGACCTCTGTTCCAATCATTGAATTAGCAATAACTTCATTCTCAATTGTTGTATTTTCATACACAATTGAATTTTTAAGAATAGAATTAGTAACTACACAACCAGCACTTAAGGTCACATGAGGACCAACAACTGAATTTTCAATCACAACTCCTTCACCAATCATACAAGGTTCGATTATTACTGAATTTACAGTATTAACTGAATCAGCAACTATCTTTTCGTTTTTAACAAATTCTAAAACACGTTGATTAGTGTAAACTGTAGCTTTATAATTTCCACAGTCTAACCACTCATTTACTTGACCAGGAACAAACTTAGTCCCTTTCTTCTTTAAGGCTTCTAATGCATTCGTTAATTGGTATTCCCCTTTATCAAGAATGTTGTTGTCAATTAAGTATTTAAGTTCAGTTTTTAAAGCATTCCCGTCCTTTACATAGTAAATTCCAATAATTGCTAAATCACTTACAAAATCTACTGGTTTCTCAACAAAATCGGTAATTATATTGTTTTCATCCAATTTAATTACTCCAAATGCACTTGGATCTTCAATTTGTTGAACCCAAATAATTCCATCAGCATCATCGTCTAGCTTAAAGTCAGCTCTAAATAATGTATCCGCAAATGCAATAATTGTTTTACCATCTAAAGCAGCTTCCGCACACATAATAGCATGAGCAGTTCCTAATGCTTCGTGCTGATAACAAATAGTTCCTTTAGCGCCTAAACTTTCAGCAACACCTTTGAGCATTGTTTCAACTTCTTCACCAAAAGTAGGTCCTATGATAAAAGCTATTTCATCAATCTTCTCTTCACAAACAGCCGCAATGTCTTCAACTAAACGTCTAACAATAGGTTTTCCAGCAACCGGAATTAATGGCTTAGGTACTTTTAAAGTATGTGGTCTCATACGTTTACCCATTCCTGCCATTGGTACAATAATCTTCATCTTTGCTTTTTTTTAGTAATCTTAATTATTTAACTCCTGTACTGCCAAACCCTCCAGCACCTCTTCTTGTCTCACTTAATTCTTCAACTTGCTCCCAATTAGTTTGTTGGTATTCTGCAATTACAAGTTGGGCGATTCTTTCACCATCTTCAACGATAAAGTCTTCGTTTGACAAATTTACCAATATAACTCCAATTTCCCCACGGTAATCTGCATCAATTGTTCCTGGTGCATTTAAAACAGTTATCCCTTTCTTATATGCCAAACCACTTCTTGGTCTAACTTGCGCCTCATAACCTGGTTGTAGCGCAATATACAACCCAGTCTTAACTAACTCTCTATCAAGAGGTTTAAGCACTAAAGGTGCGCTAATATTAGCTCTAATGTCCATCCCTGCTGACTGTCCAGTTTCATACTGGGGTAAATCATGCTTTGATTTATTTATTACTTGAATTGATGTCATTGATTTATTTTTTGTTGTCGCTCCACCTTAAAAGCTATTCCTAAATATCCTGCCAAAATAAGCGTATTAATCGATAATTTAACAGGTATAGACAAGTCACTTATTAAGAAATCAGATGTTAAAAAGAGTAAAACAGCCAAAATAATATAACCCAAAATTCTTTTTATTTCATAATTTACAAAATAATGCTTTTGGCCTATAACATAAGATAAAATTGACATAATTAAGAAACAAGAGAAAGTAGTAATGGCCGCTCCAAAGTAACCATTACCAGGATTTAAATTTTCAAAATAAGGCACTAATAAAATGTTACCAACTATAGTTAATATACTTCCAATCCCACTTATAATTGCTCCAAAATAAGTCTTCCCTGATAATTTATACCAAAAAGAGAGGTTATAATAAATCCCGTAAAAAACAGCACTCATCAATAACCATGGAAGCACATATAACCCCTGAAAATATTCGTCACTTCTTATGAAGTGTTTTACAACATCAATAAAAAGTAAAATCCCCAAAAACACTGTTGAAGTTAAAATTGTGAAATACTTAAGCACCTTCGCATATGTTTTCTTAGAATCTTTTTCTTTTGCCTGATTAAAAAAGAAAGGTTCTGCCGCGTATTGAAAAGCCTGAATAAATAATGTAATAAAAATACTAAGCTTGTAAATTGCTCCATAAATACCTGTTTCAGTATCTCCTAAATTATCGGGAACCAGATACTTTATAATAAGCTTATCAAAATGCTGATTTAAAGCACCTGCTAAACCAACAATAAGAAGTGGCCAACAATATTTTAGCAATTGCTTCCATAAAGAAAAATCAAACTTCCAACTGTGTTTTAATATCTGTGGACTTAACAAAGAAAAAGTAATAAAACTTGCTATCAAATTAGATATAAAAACATATCCAACTCCTACTGATGGGTCATAAAATAAGTATACAATTGAATTTATAGATTCGTAATTATAATGCTCGATATACCAAGGACAAATAACATAAAAAAAGAAGTTTAGTCCTACATTAATTCCCAAACTAAACAATCTAATAAATGCAAATCTTATTGGTTTTTCTTCCAGTCTTAGCCTAGCAAAAGGAATGGAAACTGCGGCATCTAAACCAATTATTATTGCTAAATACTCTATATATTCTGAATGATTGGGATATCCAATAGCCGATGCAATTTCAGTAGAATAGATCAGAATTAAAAAAACAAAAATAAAGGCGGTGAAAAAAACCGAAATTAAAGAAGTTGAAAAAACTTTTTCCTTTACATCCTGTAATTTACTGGCAAATCTAAAATAGCCTGTTTCCATTCCATAAGTGAAAAAAATTATTGAAACGGCTACCCAAGCATATGTGTTAGTTACGACACCAAACTGTTCAGTTGTAAAAACACTTGCGTTAGTATATAGTGGAGTTAGAAGTAAATAGTTGGCTAGTCTACCAACAATACTGCTCAAACCATAAATGGCTGTCTGACCTGCTAATTTTTTTATTGGATTACCCACTAAAGTTCTAAACGATTATTTATTAGTTAAAGCTTGGTTTTCTTTTTGTTAAAAATGCATCAGTCCCTTCTTTAAAATCCTCGGTTCCGAAACATTTGCCAAATTCATCCATTTCTACTTCGTATCCATTTTCACCTTCCTTGTAACCTGCATTTACTGCTTTTATTCCAGCAGCGACTGCTGAAGGAGAATTTCCCGCTATTTTTATAGCCAGTTTTAAAGATTCCATTAATAAAGTGGAAGCAGAAACTACACTATTTGCTAATCCGTAAACGTAAGCTTGTTTGCCATCAATAAAATTGGCAGATGTAATCATTTCCATTGCCCTACCTTTCCCTACTAACTGTGCCAATCTTTGGGTTCCTCCATAACCTGGAATTAAACCTAAAGTTACTTCCGGCAATCCCAATTGAGATCGATCACTTACCATTCTAATGTGACAGGCCATTGCCAATTCTAACCCTCCTCCTAAAGCATAACCGTTAATTGCTGCAATTACAGGAGTGGATAAGTTTTCAATAGTATTAAACAATTTTTCTTGTCCTTCACGAGCCAATTCTTTTCCTTCTTCTTCCGAAAAAGTTACAAACTCTTTAATGTCTGCTCCAGCAATAAACGCTTTATCTCCTGCACCTATGATTACAATACAACGAACATTTTTATTAGCTTCTAAATCCAAAAAACAAGCTCTTAATTCTGCAATTGTTTGCTTGTTTAACGCATTCAAATTTTCGGGACGATTCACTGTAAGAACAGCTATTTTGTCCTTATAATTCACTAATAAATTTTCGAATGACATATTTGACGACTTTTTATAAAAATAGGGAAATATTAGAGAAATGACATGCGTACAGAAATATTCGATTGAAAAACAGAAAAATCCCAACAGCAAGGCTGTTGGGATTTAATATTTAATTCATGATTAGTCTTAATATGCTCTAACGTTTCTACCTTCAACATAGTTTATGAATGCTTGGTTAACAACAGCATTCCCTCCAGGTGTTGGGTAATCTCCTGTAAAATACCAATCTCCTAAATGCTCAGGACATGCTTTATGCAAATTATCTACCGAATTGTAAATTATTTCCACTTCAGCATTCAAATCAGTAGGTCTTAACATTTCCGAAATTTTTGCAGAAACCTGCTCATCCGTGAATGGATCATAAATTTTCTTAACGTGATTTACTACTTCCTCTTTTGGTAAACCTAATTGTTTGATACACTCGTCATAAACTTCGGTAATTATATGATGACGATTACTTTCTTTTAACAAAGTAATTGCTGCAGCAAAAGCAATAAAGTCTCCTAATTTAGCCATATCAATCCCATAACAATCAGGGAATCTTATCTGAGGTGCAGATGAAACAATTACAATTTTTTTAGGGCCTAAACGATCCATAATTCTAAGAATACTTTTCTTTAAAGTAGTACCTCTTACAATCGAATCATCAATTAACACCAAATTATCTTCTCCTCTTTTTACAACTCCATAAACTGAATCGTAAACGTGAGCAACTAGGTCATCTCTTCCTGAATCTTGAGAAATGAAGGTTCTTAATTTAGCATCCTTAATGGGTACCATTTCAGCTCTACAATTAATCGAGAATATCTCCTTCAATTTTTCTTCTGAAACAGCTTCTCCTAAATCCAGAATTTTTTTTGTTTGTTGCTTCGTTAACTCTTGATTCAATCCTGCCACCATACCATAATAAGATGATTCTGCAGTATTTGGAATATAAGAGAAAACCGTATTTTTAAAATCTTGCCCAACGGATTCTAAGACTTTTGGGACAAGATACTTACCTAGTTTTTTACGCTCTTTATAAATATCCGCATCACTTCCTCTTGAAAAGTAAATACGTTCAAACGAACATTCTTTTCTTGGTAATGGCGGATTAATCTTGTCAAACGAAATATCTCCGTTTTTCTTAATTACTAAAGCTGTTCCGGGATCTAATGTTTTTACTTTTTCCAAAGTAACATTCATCGCAGTTTGAATAGCTGGGCGTTCACTTGCTACTACAACGATTTCATCATCGATGTAATAATGACAAGGACGAATTCCTGCTGGATCTCTTAATACGAAAGCATCTCCATGCCCAATTAGTCCACACATTACATACCCTCCATCAAATTCCTTTGATGCACGTTTTAACATACGAGGGATATTCATTTTATCTCCAATTAATCCAGATATTTCTTTATTTGGACGATCTTCTTTTTTGAATTTCGCGAATAATTCTTGATTTTCAACATCGATAAAATGACCTATTTTTTCAAGAACTGTAACTGTATCCGATTTTTCTTTTGGGTGTTGACCAAGGTTTAGTAGCAGGCCAAACAATTCATCAACATTTGTCAAATTAAAGTTCCCTGCCAAAACAAGGTTTCTTGTCTTCCAGTTATTCTGACGTAGAAATGGGTGACAATATTCGATGTTATTTCCCCCGAAAGTACCGTATCTTAAATGACCTAAAAGTAACTCACCTACAAAACTAACATTCGCTTTTAACCATTCAGGATCTCTTAATTTCTCAGGTTGTGTATCTGCAATCTCTTGAAATTTCCCATTAATCTTATCAAAAATATCTTTAATTGGCTTTGAACTATTACTTCTGTGACGAGAAATATATCTGTGTCCAGGCTCTACATCAAGTTTAATGGTTGCAACTCCAGCTCCATCCTGACCACGGTTGTGTTGTTTTTCCATGAGAAGGTACAGTTTATTTAAACCATACAATGCTGTACCATATTTCTTTTGGTAATACTCTAGCGGTTTTCTAAGGCGAATCATTACAACTCCACACTCATGCTTTATAGGATCACTCATTTAACCAAAGTTATGTAATGTTAGTTCGCAAAAATAAACTTTTTATTCGTGTAATCGTCGGTAATTATTTGATTGTATCATCTACAATCATTAATTAGGTATAATTTATTTTACTCCTCCATTTTTTTACGCAATCTTATATCTTAGTTCGACAATTTTCACATATGCTTATAAGACGTGCTGCTTTAATTGATGTTGAATCAATTAAAACTTTAAATCTTAATACAATTCAGATTGTAAATGCGAAAGATTACACTAATAATCAAATTAAAGTTTGGTCTTCTTTTAACGATGCAGATGAATGGAAAAAAATAATTGTTATTCAAAAATTTTGGGTGGTAGAAATTGAGACCCAAATTGTAGGATTTGGCTCCCTAACAACTAATGGATTATTTGACTTTTTATATGTTCATCATGGCCATCAGCGAACTGGTGTTGCTTCTCTTTTACAAGAGAAAGTTGAAAAAGAAGCCAGGCTTCAAGGAAATTCAAAAGTATTTGCTAGTGTGAGTATTACTGCTCAACCTTTCTTTTTAAGTAAGGGGTATTCTATTTTAAAAATGGAACGGAAGGAGGTTAAGGGTGAGGTTTTTGTAAATGCTTTAATGGAGAAGTTTCTTTTTTAACAACGCATTCGGGTAGGAAAAAACAAACCTCCCTTAAATAATAACTTTTGGTTTGGACGCAAATTCCCGACTTCTCGCCCGTGATGTTCTTTTCAGACAGGTTAGTCAATTAGACTTCTGAACTTTGGATGAAATATGAAAAAAACGCGTACTCAAGTAATCTCACATTTAAAATCTAAATTAACTATGAACCTCCAACTTGATTTAATAACTCCTCAATCTTCTTTTTAACTTTAGATCCTTTTGCATCTGCATTATTAATTATAATGGAAAAAGCTAATTTCCTTCCTAATTTTGTCTTAACATAACCTGCATAACTTATCACTCCTTGCATTGATCCACTTTTACATCTTACATTTAAACTACTATTTTTCAAAAACGACTTTACAGTTCCTGACTTACCAGCTGTTGGTAATGAGTTTTGAAAGGCGTTATTGTCTTTCATCACAATCAATAACTCAACTAATTGCTTTGACGAAATTGCATTAAATCGTGAAAGCCCACTTCCATCTTTTAATTGCATGCCAGCTACATTAATATTCAAGTTATTTGCTAAATAATCTTTAGCCCATATTCCCATTGTCTTTTGAGATCCAGAATGCATATGACTATTTTGCAGTAAATTTTCAGCTAAAATATTAATGCTTTTATGATTTGTTTTTTTGACAATATCGTTTACTGATGCGCTTTTTACAACTCCAAATTGCTTGTATGGTCGCTTGTTTTTTTCGAGTGTCCCGTACTTTCCTTTAACAGTAAGAAACGGTGAATTATTCAATTCTTCATAAACCAAATACGCCAAAGCCTTTTGTGGATTTTGTAATGCAGCCTTTACTTTGAAGTTTTTACGATTAGCAGGAATTGTTCCTTCAACTACTAAACCTCGCTCATAAGGCCCCCCAAATGCGTAAGCTAAATCTCTATTGTTTTCCGAAGATAGTACTCTATTTGTTACTCTTAATAAAGGTAAATCAGGAATCGTTTTTACGATTTTTGTAGGTTCACCAGCGGCACCGCTTTCAAAATAAAATTCTAATATATTTTCATTTAAAACAGTTCCACATGGATTGGCGCCATAATAATTTCCGATATCTTCCCAAATCCAAGTTCTCGGCAAAGTTTCCGACTTCATTGTTGGATCAATTACTTTAATCCCAGCAATAACTTTCACGTTATTTTTAGACAACCAGCCTTTTATTGCTCCTGTTATTTCAGAAATATTTTTACCGAATCGTTTATTTGCTAGAGTTGGATTAAAATTAGGGAAGATGTAAATATCTCCTCGTAAAATACCGTCTTTTATATCACCTGTGTGTGCTAAAATCGTTTCAAATTGATGACCGGGACCTAATGTTTTTAATGCTATTGTTGTTGTAATTAACTTTTGAACAGATGCTGCCGGTAGAACCTTTTGACTATTGTGTT
>ERZ1046148.1262-NODE-1262-length-13088-cov-8.206322_pt1 | contig 13088 bp, 11 predicted proteins | sample MGYA00383090_ERZ1046148 | MGnify/ENA primary metagenome ERZ1046148 (study PRJEB29581, sample SAMEA5548360) | metagenome | biome: marine; feature: coastal; material: water | depth 25 m | study: Short-term variability in the microbial, nano- and picoplankton...
ATTGATAACCACTAGAAATGAATGAGCCATTAGACAATCTAATTCCAGTTGGTTCTCCATCTGTAGCAACATTAAAATCATTAATAGTTAAAAGATGTACATTATATCCAGTACCTAAATCTGTAAAATCAACTTGCCCAACTCCTGAGCCACTTTGTGTCTGTATTAATTCTAATTTACCTAAATCTGCACCACCTGCAGTTATTAATGCTCTAGCTACACCTAAGGGTGACATTATGCTAAAGCTAGTTGACTAAATAAATATGGTGTTGTACCTACAAATACAAATGTGAGTATATCTATAGACGCTGCTGCTGTTGATAGTGTTAGTCCTGCACCACCGACAGTCTTTGCAGTAACATCACCACCACCATTAACACTTACTGCATCTATGTCCATTGTTCTTGAACCAGTTCCATCTTGTGTTGCTACTAAAGTAAATGTTGTTACTCCTGATGTTGGTACATTTGTAAAATGTAAGTCATCAACATTGTGTGCTAATGTTACTGTACCTGTATTACCATTTGCTAAATCTATAGCCATATCTACTGCTGATGTAATGGCTGCTGTTGTTTCATTATAATCTTTTAATACTGCTGCTGATAGTGTTTGGTCAGCACCTGTTACAGCACCTGATAAAGTAACAGCACCTAATGTTTTATTTGTTAGGGTAGCTGTTTCTGCATCAACATAGTTTTTTACTGCTGCTGTTGTAGGTATCTTTGTTTCACTATCGTTAGATGTAATAGTTTCAGCTTGTGTAATTAAATCTCCTTGATTAATCATAGCAAAGTCTACTGCACCTGCAGCTATTGTTGTAGCTACAGCTGATGTTCCTGTGGCTAATGTACCTGTAACATCACCTGTTAAAGCAACAGCATCTACTCTGTCATGCAAATCTTCAACATGTTGTTTAACTACAGCAAGTCTTACTTTTGTACCATCAGCATGTGCTGGGTCAGGACTGTGACTTGCATCCACATCTCTGGTTACAGCCATAGCACCATAAGCTCCTGAGTTCCAAAGAACAACTTCTCTCTTGCTGTCATTATCAGGGTCAAATACTAAATAAACTTTTGCTGCAACTCCTGGGTCATCTGTTAAAGCAATACCAGTATTAGCTCCAGATGCTACTGCACCATTAAGCGTAGTTTCAAAAGCATTTACTAAATTAGTTTCTTGTATCGCCATATTTTTATTATACCTCTTTTATCCAAATCTCATAATACCATATGCATTTATTCCTGGAGCATTTCCAGAAGTTAGGGTAGCATAAACTTCTTGTCTTGTCCCACGAATTGTAATTATAGCATATCTTGTAATACTTCCAATATTAGGATTACCTTCTATAGGATATTCTATTGATTCAACAACACCTCTAATTATCTCTTGAGGGTCATAAATTTCTAAAGTAACAGGTGTTCCTTCTCTATCTTTTAATGATTGATATACTGCTTCACCTAAATTTTTAACTGTTATAGGTTTTCTGTATGGTCTTTCTACTCTATCACTAAGATTTACTGGTATTTGTACTAATACAAGTTCTGGTCTTGCTAATGCACGATAAGAAATCGAATTAACTTCTGGTGCTTCAGTTGAACCTTGAGATGTAAGTACAATTTTCATAGCACCATACCTAGATATTTTATTTACTTGTGTCTCTACAGTTCCTGAACCAGATTGTCTATCAAGTACTTTACTCCAACTTGTATGAGTTGAAGAAGTTATTCCAGCTATATCATCTGTAACATGTAATTCTACTGTAGTACCAGTTGAAATACTTGGAGTTTCTACTTGTGCTTCTACCCATTGTTTTTGTTCAGCAGTAAAGAAATCTGCGTTAGCTGTTATAAGATAACCTTCAGTTTCATAGTTAGATGTTTCTTGCCAAATACCACTACTTTGAACTGTAACTAAGAATTTTTCATTTATAATGCCAATTCCTTTAATAATATTACCTGCACCTAACTTTAAGTCTCTGGCTATACCTGCAGTAGGTAAGTAGTATCTCCATAAATAAGAATTACTACCTGTTTCTTTTATACCTGTATAGACAGAATCTCTTGTTGCATGTAATCTGTAAGGACTAGCATCAATAGAATCTATATTCCATTCTTTAATTAATTGTTGATTACCAAGAACATATAAGTCATCAGCTACAGTTAAAGCAGCACTATATAATCTTCCAATAACTTTACTACCAGTTTGTACAACTTTTGTACCATAAAATATTTGTCCTTGTGTTTCAGTAATACAAGTAACTACTTCACCTTTAAGTTCTGTAGTACCTTTTGCTGTAAATGTTCCTGCTGCATCTTTGATAGAGTATATTCTTCCATCAGTAGCAACAGCTAAAATAACTGCACCTGCATCAACTACATCAGTCCAACTTTGTCCAGTAGGAAGTGTTTCTATAGCAGAACCTACAGTTGTATTACCATCATATTGATGTAATGTTGTACCAGTAGATACCAACATTAATCCTTTAACAGACCAAATACCATCGTATATTGCTGCTGACATTTTTTGAGTTGATGAACTACCATCAGGAAGTAACTCTATTTCTCCTGCTGAACCATTATTAGCAACAATATATAAATCACTACCATGTGCTGCTAATCCTTTTATCTCATAACCTGCTGTTAAATTTGTAGATTGTACACTCCAAGTGTCACCACCATCTGTAGAAACATATAAAGTTTCATCATTAGAAACATATACTTTTGTACCAACAATAGCTAAAGCATTATCTCCATCACTAGAATCTAATGCTTGTTCTAACTCTGTTTGAAATAACATTTTTAAACTATATGGAGTTCCTTTATTCTGAGTAAAGACATCTAATCCATTACTATCCCAAAATCTTGTAGTATCATTTTCAGACATACCTCTTTTATGAGCCATATCTAAATTACTACCACCAGAAAAATTGTTCCTTGAATATATACGACCTATGTTTCTAGTAAAGTCTTCTGGGTTTTGATTAACATTTATTTCTTGTGATTGAACATCGGAAGATTGTATTTTCATAGGAACTTGATTAGATATAGCAGCTCTGAATAAATCATTGTCTATTCTAAAATCATACCCTTTTCTTTCAGGGTCTGAAACATTATAAAGATTAGCTAATCTTGGCATTAGCTTGGATATGTTATTTGATTAAGAGCTACTGGCTCTGGATACCTTGCTTTCAAATCTTTTTTAGCTTGATTTAATAATGTTAATTGATAAGAAAGTAATCCATTTCTTATGTTTGATGAAGCTCCAACTGGATAAGTTCCAGTAGCTAATTGGTCTGTTATGTAATCAGCTGTAGCAGCAGGTATATCTCTACCACTTAACATGTGTGCAGCTACACCAGCCATAACAATAGCTTCGTATTCATCTTCTAATCCTATTGTGGCAAGAGTATCTGTTTCAGCTGTAGGTTGTACAAACTTCTTTTTAAATGTTACATAAACTGTATGTCCAGCAGCTATACCAGCAAACTGTAAAGCATGTACTACACTTGGTCCTACTGTGTAAGTTATTGTTCTTTCTGTACTTGTTGAATCTGTATAAGTAAATGGATTAGGTAAATCAATCATTTCTATACCAACACCTTTAAAAGTTAAACCTGTCTGGTCTGAACCTGCAGACCAATCTGTATATTGAGATATAGCTTTTATAGGAGTCACTAAATAATTATGTGTACCTGGAGCATCATAAGAACCAAGTAATGTATAACCTGTGCCTGATACAACTGCTTGTGTATCTACTGAATATAGTGTTGGATAAAGATTTGTTATTTGGTCTGATATTGCATCAAATACAGCTTTACGTGTAAAAACAGGAGCTATTTTAATTACAGCGTCTTCTAAATGTGCAATCGCTGTTGTACCCCTCGCACCTCTTACTACAGTAATTTGTTTATTAGTAGTATTAACATCAGTACAATACATTAACTCATGTCCAATTTCAATTATAGTTCCAGCATCCAGAACATCTTCTTCTTCTGAAGTTAATAAATCACCATTATAAGTAATAGTTGTAGCACTAGCATCAAAACCAGCACCAGTAGCTACAGCTGTGTATGAATTTAAACTATCGTTAGGTTCTAAATATTCTCTAAATACTCTATCTACTAACGCTCCTATATTTGTACTCATTATGCAACCTTATCTTGTTCTTTAGCATAAGCTGTTACACCTAATAATGATATACCAAAGCCACCATTAGCTTTTATTTGGTCATCTATTATTTCAAAAGAAGGTTCAACATCTGACTTTGAATCAATATGTAAATATCTACCTTCTTTAAGAAGTAAAAGCATACTCATTGTTATGCCTAACTACTTCTTAATAAGACTGTTATTTCTGAGGATGTATCTTCTGTAGACCCTGATATTACTTTAATCCAACCAGTTGAAGCAAATGCCCAACCTGATGGGTCAACTCTTGTAAGTTTACTAGCAGCTACTGTATAAGTTACTGCAGAACCATCTGTTTCTTTTACATCATAAAATGTACCACCATTTTCTGGTGACCATTGAAATGTAATTGATGTACCATTCCAACCTGAACCTGGTAAAAAACCTGCAACTAGAAGGCCCTCTGTTGGGATAATTGGACTAGCAGTAGTACTACTTGTGTATGTTACACCTATTAATTTTTGCATAAATTTCTCCGTATATCTTTATTACTATAGCAGAACAATGGGAGCAGGTGGAGCTACTCCCAAAGTTCTAATTTTTTTTAGCTATTTGTTTGTTCAAACAGTAAGTGATATGAGCCAGGACCGAAGTCATAACCCATTTCCATGTATACTGCTTTACCAACTCTAGCATAATCGTCTTGGTCTAAGTCTCTTACGAACACAGTACCAAATCCTGGGATATTGGTAAATACTGGTTGTATGAAAGCGAAGTCCAGAATGTATGCAGTTCCTGTTGGCATGATATTTCCATCTATAACCATCATACCTAGTGAACCGAATGGTGTGATAACAGTATCAATGTCAACACCAGCAATGTTTCTATCCCTTGGAAGAATAGCTGCAGTTGTACCAATAGTACCACTGAGTAATTCTTTGTTAAGGTTGAGTAATTGCTGTGGTGTGACAACTAATACAGGTTGTACCATTGGAGCATTAGCGTCATAAAGACGTTTCATGCCTTCTGCAATCGCATCCCATGTTAAATCACGAGCTGCTGAAGTTGCATCTCCATCAGCATCACAATAGTGGATGTTTCCACCTGTGCCTGTTGGGTCAACTGTATTATTTGCATTTGCATTCAAACCAATCCATTGTTTAAGTCCACGCATTTCACGTGTTCCTGAACCTGGAGTAGTATTTGCACCATCTGCGAATGTTCCGTTAAAAGCGAACCATTCTACTTCTCTTGCTACTTTTTCTAAAGCCAAAGTCATTTGCTCTGAGAACTCATCAACAATCGGATTACCACCAGCTAATGACATTTTGTCTCCAGCTGTTACTGTTCCGTCACCATCTGATGAGGCTGTAATATTAGCACTCAAGTCAAATGGATTTTGATGTTGAAAGGTTGCCATTCCAGTGTAAGACATCTTAACACCTTTATGGAAAATTTGAGTAACTGATGTATATGCAACTCTGTCTCTACCTAAATATTCTGTAGGTTGAGCACCTTCTTGACCTTTAGTAGGTTCAGAAGAAATAACTGCATTATCAGCTGCCTGGATTTGCCAGAAAGTTGATTGTAGTACCTTACCACCGTTTAAGCCACCTGTTGCAGAGAGAAATGGGGTTCTTTGACCACCTACACGAAATAACTCGCCAGAAAAGTTATTAATCTTCTGGGAGTAAATAGTGTTATTTGTCAGCGAAATTGCTGCCATTTTATACCTCCGTATTTAATTGTTAGCTTGTACTTTAAATTAAGATTCGTTCTTAGCGTTTTCCATCAGAGTAAGTTTTGCTCGGATAGCATCTTTAGTACTACCTTTGCTGATAATATTCTGAAGTTGTGCTAAGACTTCATCATCGGATACGTCACTTACGGAATTTGCATCAAGTGATTGTACTCTTGACCTAGCATCATCTTTAATTACTGGAGTAGAACTAAGGTGTGTGACATCTTCGTTCATTCCTGTAGGTTCAAAACCATACTCTGTTTTTGCGTACTCACTTACAGCTGCAGTTGTTACTTCACCTGTATACACTTGTGTCAATGCTTTACCAAAACCAGTTTCAGGATTTAAACCAATTTGCTTTACAGCATCTTTTAGTTTTTCATCTTTATGATTTGTAAGCTCAGCTGTTAGCTTTGCTATCTCGTCATTTTTTCTGTCAATAGTTTCACGCATTGCTTTTGCTCCTGAATTATCAAGACCATCAAATTCGTCCATTTCGTACCTCCTCACAGTTTTGACCTATCAAATTAGACCTGTGGAATCTAATTGCGGTGTTATCCTTCACACTTGACTTAAAACTGGATAACTTAATTTTTAAGTCCTTACTCTACGATTTTTATACAAGCTTTCTACGTAGGCTTTGAAAGCTGAGTGCAGGTCTTTAGACGGACCACGCAACGTCAATATTTATTATACACTATCCTTCTAAAAGTCCAGTAACTTTATTATCTTTTTTAGCTGCACCTGCTTTGAAACTAGACATAGCTGCTGATTCTGCTGCTAGTAATCCTATTTCTTTTGCTGAATCTGCATCTCCTATAGATGCTTCTTCTAATGTACTAACATCAAATTCACTATTTGTTTGTGTGGCCATTGTTTGATAGTTACCTGCTTGTTGATAAACTTGTCTAGCTTTTTCTTGTGTAAGACCAGCTTTTCTTAATGCTTCAAATCTACTGAAACTTCTACTAAATCCAGCAGCTCTTGCTTCTGCACCAACACCTATAGTTTTTAAATCACCTTTTAATAACTTGTCATTAATACCTGGATTAATTAAAGCAGCAAATATAGTAGGTTGGTCAGTAGATATATTGTATTGTTCTCTAAACATAGCTTCTACTTGAGGTATATTATTTTTTACTGCGTTGTATGTTACATCTATTCTTTGTTGAAATTCTGCACCAGATACTTCACCAGTTATTAATGCATTAAATTGTTCTTCAAATTCGCTAGTATCAACTATTCCAACTTCAGCTAATGTTTCTCTATAAGTTGCTTTTGTAGCCATAGCTTGTAATTCGTCCATAATTAAAGAACCATCGTCTCTTTCTAAATATTTAAATTCTTTTTTCCATGCTGCTGTATTTCTTGTAGCTGCTTTTGCTAAATTAGTTTCACCAAATTTTACCCAAGCATTAGCAAACTCTGCTTGAACATTCTCAGGCATAAATTTATATAAAGCTTTAGCTCGTTCTAAACCCTCTGTATAATCACCAGCTGTAGTTTCTTTATCGGCAGTTGAACCTGTGTAATTTTGTCCACCAACTATTTTTGAACCAGCAGTAGCATCTTTTAAACTTTGCGTGTAACCATTTTTTTCATAATCAGCTATTACTTTAGGGTCATCTCCTATTTCATATCCAGTTAAATAATCTTTTCTATATACTTTTACCATTAATTCTCCAAAAAGTTTTGTGATTTAATTACACCGTCACCATATGCACTAGCTGATGCTAAAGCAAAATCGTTCTTTACTTTGTCTATTCCTAATTCCATACCTTTACCTCTCAAGTATTCTCCTTCTTTTGTTGTATCATTCATTGAAATTATATCATTTAAAACTGGATTATCCCATTTAACATCTATACCCCACGCTGCTTTAATAGAACCTTTTTTATTACTAAGAATAGTACTCCAAGAAATATCTCTATCATACATATTAAATTGTGCAAAACGTTTATCTTTAAGTTTTTCTTGTAATTCGTATTTATAATTAGGTTCCATTTGTAATTTACTTGCTTCTTTAGATACATCTATATCTCCCCACATGCTTTGTGGTAGAAATTGATTTAATAATTCTTCTACTTCATCATGTTTAGTTGTGATACTAACTGTAGACATACCTTTTGATGCTTTAAGAATGTCGTCATGTAATGTATATATACCGCCATTTGCTTCTCTAAAAGCTGGATTAACTAATGCTATTACTTGTTGAGTAGCTGTAGATACAGCTGCTTTAGTATTTGGGTCACCATATACACCATTATTTAAATTGTTTGCTACTAATTTTAAACTATTATTTAATTCTGTATTGTCTTTTATGTCTTCTAATGGTACACCAGCTTCTATTGCAATAGCTTGTACTGAACCTACATAAGTATCTAAGTCCATACCATATTGGTATGGGTCTAAACGTTCATCGATTGTTCTATTATAAAAATCTCTGCTAATTTCTAATTCGCCTAATGCTTTACCAATAGTACCGTTTGTTTTTAAATTTTCAAAAAAAGTAGTTTTATCAAATACACCATCATCATCTGTAGCAAATTCATATACTCTTATATATTCGTCTCTAAATTCTTTATTACCCCACCAGGTTTCCCTTTCAGTAATATTTTTTACATTGTTTAATATATCAGTCCAATTCTCACTTGCTGAATCGTAGTCACCTACAAAAACTAAAAAATCATCATCTAAAAACTGTTGTTCAAAAGATAATTCATCTATAGTTTCGGTATTGTCTTTAGCTAATTGACTTAATGCCATAGGGTCTTCAAGACCTGTAGTATCTGCAATTAATTGAGTAATATTTTTATCACCAGGGTCAAAGAAAAAACTTACACCACCCCTATCAACTCTAATGTAATATTTACCTGTTCCTTCAACTTCTACAATTGTTGCATTTTCTGGCAAACTATTCATCTACATCTCCTATTGATGACATATTACCTAACCAAGCGTTATTGTCCACTGGAGTTATATCTCCATAATTGTTAAAATCTTCTATTAATTGTGTTTCATCTGAATAATCATCTTCAGGATATACCCAATCTTCTAATCCTACTTTAGGTAATAACCAATTTTCAAAAGGTATTTCTATACCAGTTATTATTGGTGAACGTTTTATTGCAGGCATTAATCCTGTTTCTGGTATAAACCCAGCATTCATTAACGCTGTTCCTGAATTTAAACCAAATACATCATTAAGGCTACCAAACCAATTTTGTGGTGCTCTTTTTTCTCTCCATACAGTATTGATTGATTCCATATCTTCATATCCTTCTGTTCCTAAAAACTCATATATAACATTTATCCATTTGTCATTAGTCCAATTAGTATATTCGTCAACAAATCCAGAAGATAATATACCTTGTTCTTCAGCTAGTTCTAAACTATTTATAAGTGGATATACACCTATTTTATCAATAATCCCATTAGACTCTGCCCATTTTTCATATTCAGGCCCTAAAGCATTCTTGATAGACATTTCTCCAAAAGTATCTTTAGTAATAATACCTAATGTTTCTATAGCAGATAATATTATTCCACTAGCTATACCATAATAAAAGTTTGCTTTTTCATAAGCGGCCATAGCAGTAACTGAACCTGATGCTGCAGTTGCACCTAATCCAGCTTTAACTCCAACTTTGGCTGCTGTAGACTTTGCAACACCTGCTCCAGCAGCTGTAAGCGTAGCTGTACCTTTTTTGGCACCTTGGCCCACAACACTAGCAACAGCTTTACCTGGTGGACCTAATTTATTTAATACTCCACCAATACCATTAGCCATCCATCCATAAATTACTTCTCCGTAATCTAATACTTTAGCTCCTTTTTTTAATCCCGCACCCATTAAAGGTATAACTCCTTTAAGCAATTTATCTAATTCAACATTTTTAGCAGCATCAAATCCCCAACTTCTAGCTGCGGCTTCTACACTTGTTGCTTTGACGTTTATACCTTCTTCAGCATTTATCCATTTGTCAGTTATATCTTTTTCTGTTAATGGTTTAACTTTAACAAAATAAGCATCTGACCATTTATCAACATAAAAACCAGCTCTTTGACTTTGTTCAGCACCTGTTTTACCACTAATAACTAATTTTTCTAATGCTTGTGGAGTAATACCCATTTGTCTAGCAATTTTATTTCTCATTTCAATATCATTAAACCAATCACCAGCAAGTTCTTCAACTTCTATTACTTCTGTAGCAATACCATAATTCCATTCAATACCACCTTTAAGATTTTTTATATTTCTTCTAGCGTTACCATCAAAACCATGTACTATTCTTTCTCCTGGTTTAGGGACTTCTTTTCCATAATTTAACCATTCAGCTTCCATTAATGCTTTGTCTATTAATATTCCTTCTTGATGACCAGTACCTATTAAATTAGGTTCCCAACCACTAACTGCAGGTTTACTATCTATAAGTTTTGTCTTGTCTATATCTTGTTCAAATATTTTTCTTCCTAAATTCCAAACTTTTACTGTATTGTCTGGTATCTTTTTTCCGTAATTAGGAATGCCTAATGCAAAATCAGAAGTTAGAGGTTTTCTTACAACTTTAGCATTATTTACATTTTCTGGACTTACATTAGTTGCTTCTGTAATAGGTTTATCAATAGTTTTCCCTAAACCCATTTGTTCGCTAATATAACTTTTTTTATATTTATTAGCTAAATCTTGTATGTATTGTGGTTGTTTTCCTACCCATGCTTTTCTATCTGCTTGGTTAGGAATGTTTTTTAGATTTTTAACAATGTATTCTAAATTATGTTTATCTGCAGGATTTATTACACCATTAGTTAATTTGGGTGTATTACTTGGTGTGTTTTGGTCTGCAAGTAATTTCATATCTACATCATCATATTGTGAAAACCTTTTATTATCTTTTAATATTTCATCAGGAGTTTCAATATCACTTTTTGTATTTTTAATTACATTAGTTAAAGCTTCAGCTTGATTAACAGTTTTATCAGAATTGCCTGCAAAAGAATCAGTTAATTTTGTACCTTGGTCTACAATTTTTTTTAATTTTTTTATTTTATCTGGATTTTCATTAGCCCATTCTTGCCATAATTGTTGATAAATTCTTTTACTTTCTTCAATAGGTTTACCAAATAAAATACTATCTGGTGATGGAGGTTTTCCTTTACCTGATTTTTTAATATCATTTTGCCATACTTCTTCAATTGTTTTGCCAGCATATTTGCCTTCTTTAAACGTAGCATTTAAAGCAGAAAATTCTTTACCTAATTGATTACCTTTAGTAGAAACTTCAAAAGAAGATTGAACTGCTTTATCTTCTACAACAGCTTTACGGTCTATACGTCTAGCATCACTAATTTCTTGTACTTTATCCCATATATCTTCTCTAGGTATTATTTCTTTAAATATTTTTTCAATATCTTTACTATCTGTGTTTTTTAATGCAGCTGTTAATTGTTTGACTAAAACGCCAATATTTTCTTCACTATAACCATATTTAGAATCTCTTAAAATATCTTTTAATGCTGATACTATTTCTTTTATTTCTTGTTGTGTAGCCATTATATTTTACCTGTCATAACACCTATTATATTACTTTGATGTTTTCTACGATTTTGTCCAGCTTCAATAAGGTCTTTTTCTGTTCTTAAATCAGTTTCCATTTCATATAAAGTTTCTTGTTCAATATCATCATCATCTAAAGTTCTAGTACCTATTTCACGTGTACCTATAGTATCTCTATAATCTCCACCCATAGCACCAGTCATATCTATACTTTTACCATTTTCAATTAAATAATTTTCCATGTCTGCACCATACTTAGCTGCTTTGTATGCATATGCTAAATTTTGTGCATAGTTATCATATCGTGAGTTCCAACTGTTTAAATATTTATTTCTTTCTTCTTCAGTTGGTGGTCTATCTAATTCTTTCGTAAATAATGCATCAATTAATCTTGACATATATGCTTCTGTAGGAATATCTTTTTGGATTTCATATTGTTTTTCTACTGCTTTAACATCAACATTCATCATCAATTTTTCTCGTTCTGAGTATCTATTAATAGCTTGATTTAATAAAGCCCAAGATACTTTTTCTACAGGCATATTTGAATCTTCAACCCAATTGTAACTATCAGGTATACTGTCTATTAAATCCATATATTCATTAGAACCAAACATAACACTTGCGTTGTCATAATTTGCTTGTGCCATTAATTGTTCTAGGTCTTCTCGTAATTGATTATCCATTTCACCACTGTCATCAAAATCACCTTCATTAGCTATACCTTGTCTAACTAAAATATCTTTTAGATAATCAATTACGTCTGGTCCTTGTTTGTCTATATGATTTACAAAATTAGTCATAAATAAAGATTGAGGTTGTACTTCTACAGGTATAGGAACAAACAAACCATCTCTTTCTTCAAATAAAATATCTCCATTTTCGTCAGTTAAAAATCCTGGTAATGGTTGTCCAGTTGCATTTGCATATGCTTGTTCTGCGTTTAAGTCATTCTCTACTACTCCTGTAATATATCGGTCAAATGCATCACCTTTTAATTCACCTATAGGTGCTCTAGCGACAATTTCTTGTGTTGCTCCTGGAATAGGTTTTCGGTCACGTACTTCAGTTTCAACATAAGTAGTGTCTTCAGTAGCATCAGGAGATGCTTCAATAGCTTCTTCTTCTTGAGGTCTAACAGTTTCTTTTCCACTATTAAAGTCAGTTGAAAAACTGTTTATAATATTTGTAATCTCTTCTCCAGTAGCATTAGCAAATTGTTCTTTAATTTCTCTTTCTTGTTTATGACCAGCAAAAAGAACATTACCTACTGTATTACCTACTTTATTAATCCAATCTAGAAATTCTTGTCTTCTTTCTGGAGCAGCTGCATTCCATTGCTCAGCTGCATCTAAATCTCTCTGTGTAGATAAATCTTTAGCTAATTGATAAAGTTCCCACGTTCTACCTAGCCATTGTGCGAAAGTCTTTTTATCTTCTGCCATTTAATTTCCTATGCATTGTAATACTCTTTATCGTCACGAAACATTCTAGTTATTATATTAGTCCAAATTGCTGCAAAGTCAGGGTTTAAAGGTATAATCTCATTTGCCCATCCTTGAAAATCTGCACGCATATATACAGCTATAGGGTCTGTACTTTGCAACCACCATTCTGGATTACCTGAAGGTGATTGAAATTCTGATTGTCTTGCAAAAGCT
>ERZ1046148.1270-NODE-1270-length-13012-cov-8.152196_pt1 | contig 13012 bp, 10 predicted proteins | sample MGYA00383090_ERZ1046148 | MGnify/ENA primary metagenome ERZ1046148 (study PRJEB29581, sample SAMEA5548360) | metagenome | biome: marine; feature: coastal; material: water | depth 25 m | study: Short-term variability in the microbial, nano- and picoplankton...
TCTAACATTACCTGCTACAACACATTTACCGATTAGATTCATAATATCTACGATTGTTGTAATTGTAATATCTTTCCCACTATTCTTTTCTAATACTTCAGAGATACTATTATGAACTTCTTCTAACGGGTCAGGACCACTTGCTACACCACCAAAGCCACTTATCGGTTCTCCTGCAAGTCTTATCTTTGAGTAATCAAATTTCATTTTACCTTGACCGTGAAAGTAACTTTCTAATAATAGTTTCATCGACTCAACCCAACCTTCACGAGTATCAGGTATTTCAAATACTTGTTCATTTTTCTTTTTGTCGATGCCTTTAACTACTATCTCTCCTGCGCCCTTTGTATCAAATCCAACTCCAACACCTAACATACTCGCATCCATTAAAAATGTAAATGGTTTAGCATAGTCTTCTTTTAGTGTCTTTGTTGATACAAATGCACAATTATTTAGGGCGGCGTATAATCCTTTTTCTTCTGTGATAGGTGTACCCATAGCCCACAGACCGCGTCCAGGAGGCAAGAATTTCATTGTAAAAATTCGCTCATACATTTCTTGAGCAGACTTTTGAGCTTGCCACGCATTCCACCCTAATTGGTGTGATTCAATCCAATTCTTTTGCATAGAGTAAGTTCCCTCTACGACTCGTTGTACCGTTTCCCACCATCGTTCATTTTTACCATTTGCTTTGATTCGTGAGTAGGTTCGCATATAAACTAATTCACCTAATCCGTTGAAACCGAAAGGTGCTTTTTTGCGTTTGTATCCATTAATAAAATTATCTGAGAGTTTAAATTTTTCCATTTTCTGTATCCTTATTGGCGTTTAATTCGTAACAAATATAATTAGAATATATACACAATTTAATCAAAGCCATCCATGTCTTTATTATTAGTTTTATAGTCTTTATATTTTTGACCTAACGATTTTCTTAAAAATTCATCGTGATTATTCATTTTACCTTGTACATTCTGTCCTTGTTGTGTCTGTTTGTCAAAGATTTGAATGTGTCCTGTATTCGTATTTATAGTAGCAGGGAATGTAATACCATCAACACCAAATCTATTTTTGATTACGTGAAATCTTCCTGTGTTTGCTATCTTGTCTTCTACTTTACGACTCATACTAATAACAAAGTCAGCAGTCATTACTTTACTATAATCTTCAGCTACCTTACTCGCATCAATAACATCTTCTTCAAGTGCTGAACGATTTGCTTGTGATGCAGTCCATATTGGAACTCCAAATTCACCTGCCATACCTCTCAAGTCTTCATATATGTTACCAAGTTGATGTCGTCTTTCTGTAAAGTTACCTATCGGCTTTAATATATCAGCATAATCTACAATAATCATATCAGGAAGTTTTCCTTGTAATTCCATTTGTTTAATATGTGCTGCAAGTGTTTGAACAGAAGCAGTTCTTGTAGGATAATACTTTATTAATAAGTAACCTTTTATCGCATCTAATTTCTTTTGAACATCATCTTGATAAAACTTTAGATTTCCTGTAGGGACTCCTGAAAATATTGTATCGTATCTCAAACCAACATACTCAGCATTTAATTCTAATGTGTAGTGTGCTACACTTAGTCCTGCTCGAACACAATTAGCACCTAATGCTTGTAGTGTCCAAGATTTACCAATACCTGCAGGAGCCACTACAACACCAAGTTCACCTGCGGCTAATCCGCCATCCATAACTTCATCAATAGTATCCCAACCTGTTTTTACCGTATCACGGGCTGATTGATTTAATCGTTCTTCAAGTGAAATTAAATACTCGTGTCCAAGATTTCTATCAGTACCTGCTCGTAAAGCATCATCAATAATTCTTTTTATGCTATCATAATCTTTCCCTTCGAGTAAATCTACACTCTCTATAATAGCATTTTTTAATGTTTGATTCTTACAAAATCCAAGGACTTGTTCTTTAACAAATTGTAAATCTGTAGCTTCTATATGTCGCCAAGATTCTTTTAAACTTTCGATTACTGCTACTTTTAAAACATCATTTTGTATTTCATCTGTTTTAACTTTCAGTACTTCGAGTGTAGGAACATTCTTATACTCTATGAAATATTCCATTATAGTTTTAATTAGAAACTTATTAGAATCTGATTCAAAATAATCAGGATTCATAATATCAGAAATCTGTGCAGTAAATGTATTATCACTCAATAAAGAAGACACTACCTTTGATTGAAATGTAGGACTATACTGATTCAAGTTTTCTTTATTCGCCATAGAGTTCCTTCTTTAACTTTTCACTTTTTTTATTTAAATATCTTTTACGTGCTTTGTCTAAAACACGTTGTCTATTTTTTAGATAATAGTTTTGAGACCACTTTAATTGTGCATCTCTTTTTTCTTTTTCAGTTTTGTATTTTACTTTTCTACCCATTTCTCGTAAGAGTGTCTAAAGTTGACCAGCTCTCTCTTAACCATACTTCTAAGTTGTGTATCTCATTTGAAAATCCATCTTCTAAATACATTTGTCGGAATTTAAAACTATTTAAAGAATTAGGCTTTCGGTCAACAAAGTCAAGAACTTTTTGTTTCGCATTGCCACTTATAAGTATCTCTTTCAAATCCATTAATTCAAAATTTCTTTTTAAAATGTCTAAATTATCTGATAACCTATTATCTCTACTAACCAATTCTTTTAATGAAACAGGTTCAGTAGACATTTCAGGACATATCTTCATTAGAGTTTTTAGTCCAATACCTCGTATACCTGGAATATTATCAGATTTGTCTCCATCTACCATTCTATACATTAGAAAGTTTTCAGGATGTATATCATACTCTTCCATCAAAGTTTCAGTATTATATAACTTTTTCTTAGATGGACTATAGACATTTACTCTATCATCTATTAATTGTAGAAAGTCTTTGTCTGTAGACATTATGGTACAACGGGTAAAATTTCCCTTATTTGCTACGTATGAAATTACATCATCTGCCTCCACATTGTCAAGAGAAAAAGTTTGAACAGGTAAACAATCTAAGTACTCCATCAATCTTGACATCTGCTGTACCATAGAAGTTCTTTCGTCACCTTCTTTAGTAAACTCCACTCTACGATTCAATTTAGATTTAAAAGCACGACCTGCTTTATATTCAGGAAATAACTTCTTTCGTTTTTGTGAACCACCCTTGCCGTCAAAGACGATTAGGATTCTTGTAGGCCTAATCAGTTTTATTATATAACTTAGTGACCTCAAGAACCCTATCAATCCTCCTATGTGATAACCATTGTCACTCATCATAGGTATAGCACTGAAACATCTGATAAAGTTATTTAGACCATCTATTACTAACACATGGTCATTTAACTTCATTGGTTCTGATGGATTATTTTTTATCTCATCAAGCAAACTCAGATATCGTTTTTTCATCGTATTCCTTTACTTTTTGTGCTATGTATTCTTCAAGTGTATAAGTAGGTTTCCATCCCAAGACCTCGTATGCTTTCGTGTCTGTACATAGAGTCTCTCGCATTTCTCCAAGTCTTGGTCCTATATTTACGCTATCAGATTTGTATAGTTTAACAACCTCATTTATACTATAGTTTTTACCTGTACCTAATTCAAATATTTCTCCACTAACCATCGAACCAGCAATATTATTTGGTTGTTCAATATCATCTAAAAGAGAATTACCACATCTAACAAGTCCATCTACGATATCCAATACGTGAGTAAAATCTCTTCTTTGCTCACCATCATTAGTAATTGTCAATGGTTCGCCCCGTTCTTTCAACTCATCGAATATAGATAGAACCGTTGAGTATGCGCTCTCAGATGGTATCATATAATCTCCATATACGTTGTAGAATCTTGTTATGATTGTAGGTAAGTCATACACCTTAGAATACAACTCGCACAACATCTCACCGTTATGCTTATAAAAAGTATATGGATTAGCATAGTGGTCACCGTGAATAGAACTTGAACCCGCATATACAACAGGGATGTTTCCGTTAACTCTCGCCCACTCTAAAATATTTTGTGTGCCAACTACATTAGCTGCGAACGTATTTTTAGGGTCGTTGAAAGATGGTTGTATCCTTGCTAAAGCAGCGAGATGATATATTACATCAGGTTTCCAATCACCTTCACCTACTACTACTTCGTGGAGATGTTTATCAAAGAAATAATCTGTAAGGTCAAACTCGTGATACGTTACTCTGTCATTATCAATTTTGTTTAGAGGACTACTTGTTGAGTAATTGTCTAAGACTTGAATGTAAGTGCCAGGTTGCTCTTTAAGAATTTTATGAATTAAATTAGTACCGACAAAACCCGCTCCACCTGTTATTAATATCTTCATTATAACTCGTCTATATCATCTACAGGTTTATCAGTTTCTACAACATCATCTAATCCGAGAGCTGAAGTATCATACTTTAAAATCAAAACATTACAAATTTCATCGTATAATTTTTCTTCAAGTCCATCATACTCTTCTAAGATATTTTCAAAGTCTTTTGATTGAAACTTAATCTCTTGACCATTGAAATCTAAAGTATACCAAGCTCCTGTTATTTTAACAAGTTTGTATTCTTTCATAACTTGTAACCAAGATGCTTTGTCGTCAATACCTCTATCAAAGTACAAAGGAAAGTCTGCTCGTCTTAAAGGCGGTCCTAATCGATTCTTTATAACTTGTGAAGTTATAGTCATACCAATAGTATTCTTTTTAGAATCTTTGATTTGACCTTTGTTCTTCAAACGAAGTCTTGTTGAAGAATGGAAAGGAAGTGCTTTACCACCTGATGTTGTATAAGGGTCACCAAACATAACACCAAGTTTTTGTCTTAACTGATTAGTAAATACAAGTGCTACACGTTGTCTACCTATCATTTGAGTAATCTTACGAAGTGCTTTAGATATGATGATTGCTTTGTGTGTCGCATATCCATCTTTATCAAAATCAGCTTCCATTTCAAATTTAGTAGATGCTGCGGCAACTGAATCAACTAATATTGTTACTAATCTATTCTTATCACTTTCACGAACTTTAGTCACAATCTCTTCAATAGCTTCGAAAATATCTTCTACCGTTTCTAAATGAAGATATAACATTTTACTACTATCTACACCAATCACCTTTAGAAACTCTTCACTAACTGCAGTTTCAGTATCTATATAAACTGCTACGCCATCTTTCTTTTGAGTCTCTGCAAGAATATGTGCACCGAGTAATGATTTACCACTTGATTCTAATCCATTGATTTCTGTAATCCTTCCGACAGCAATACCGCCATTAGGTCTATTTGAAATAGCTAAATCTAAGATACTTGAACCTGTAGATAAAAACTCTCTTATGTCTGTAGGTGTTGAATCACTACCATCGAGAAAGTAAGCTACTTTGTAATTTTTAAATTTTTTGTTTAAATTATCAGCTAAGATATTAGCTAAATCATCTTTAGTTTTACCCATACGTATCCTTTACAATAGAGGTGGTCCCGTCTTATGTGGAGACCACCTCGTGTTTTATTGTTTACTTATTGAAGAGTTGGTCGAATGCTTCAGAAGTATCTTTTACGGTTTTTTGTGAAAGAACTTCAGAAGTTACAGACGCATCTTTTTTATCAGAACTCTCATCTTCAGAAGGAGTCAACCAATTGTTGAGAATTTCTGTCAAATCATCATAAGAACGTTCCTGATACATCTCTTGCATATTAGGTTGTTCATTTAATAATTTATCGAGAAGTTTGTCATCTTCTGTGATTGGAGCTTGATTAGGCTTGACCCTTATGTTAGTAACAGGAAAGTTCTTTCCTGCTTCTTCAGCAGAAATAAATTCTACCGTTACATCACGACCATTCATTGCATCGGTGATGTCACCATAGTCAGGGTCTGCTATTACAGATAGGAGCTCTTGATAAACCATCTTACCAAAGCCCCAAAAACGTACACCTTCAGATTCTTCACCTCTAACGATTACAGGAGCGAATGTTCTCATTTTAGCCATAAGTTTTTTCGCTATCTGATAATCATCTTTATTACCACTTGAACGAAGTTTTTGTGCAAACTCTTCGATAGGGTCAGGGCGACCATAAGTGGTTGGAGACAAGTAAGTCTTACCGCCTAAATCATAATGAAAAAACATTTCTAAGAAAGGATTTTCTTTATTGTGCTGATAAGGTACAATACGTACTACTTGTTTACCAGGTTGTGGTTTCCAAAGATTATTAGTTTTAGTGTTTGAAGTTTGAAGTTGTTCTAACCTCTTGCGGATTGCTGTAATATCCATTTGATATCTCCTATTAGTTAATTATTAATTTGTTAATTGTTACTTGAGTAACCATTCATATATAAATATGAATTACTTTTTTGAAACGTTAATTTATTTTTCTAAATCTATGATTTCTTTTAGTTTTGTGTTTATAATGTTAAGACCATCTTTATTTGTTAATAGAATCGAGTTACGATAATTGCCCCATTGTATTCTATAAGATTTATCTAAGATTCCGTTGTTCGCATCTTTGATTATTATGTTGACTGCGTTGATAGTATACAATGTATTTGTCTCTTTCTTCCTATGTAAAAGAATTGTATTTGGTAAAAATCCTGATACTTCAGATTTCAACACATTGTATGTTACCATCAATTCATTAGGATTATCTTCTTTTTGTAAGACATATAATTTTCTCATAGAAAGAGGAGCAGTCTCTTTGATGAGTAAGACCATTTCGGTAAGTTCTTTCTTGTTAGAGAAAGTGCAGAGTAATTGTGAATCTATCATTTAAAATCTATGTGCTTTTCCGCCACGAGTTATCGGAACTATGGCTGTTGGATTTTTATTTTCAGGTTTGATTGCTCTAAAAGAATCGTCTTTATTAGTAGATACGGTAAATCCTTGGTCACAACTAAAATTCATACCTGATAATACTTCTACTCCATCCATCTCTTTCTTTTTGTATTTGATACCTTTTGTAGTTTTACTTAATGCGTGTGAAACGTTGTTAAAATTATTATACTCCGCATCTGCATTATTCATATGTGATGCCATATTACCCATTGCACAATGAGTAGCCATTGCCTTTACAACAGCTTGTCTGCCTTCATCATCTAAAGATTGAAACTTCTTAGCAAACTTTTTATTTTTCATTATCTTTTCTGCTATTTCAACTCCACGTTGATAATATGCATCAGATAAATCGTTCATACCTTCTTTAGTCATAGGATACTCTTTTGCCGGACGACCATATTTGATAGGTTCAGGATTGTGTTTCTCTCTCATTACTACTAAATGGTCTATTAAAGTATCGTTAGACTTTTTTAAATTATCATAAACTTCATTATCAGACTTTGGCGGAAATGGTTTTGAATTATAAAGTAAATCATAACTTTCAAAAGAATTTTTTATAATTTGTTTAGTTGCAGGGTCACCGTATTCTGTTAATTCTACTTTATCAGCTGATGCTGATTTTGCGCCTGAATTAAATTTAACACTCTCTCCGCCTGTCACTTCTACTTCAACTAATATCTTTTGTATGGATTCAGCTACTTCTTCAACATTATCATAATCTTGTACTTGTTTTAGTGCATACACATCACTAACTTTTGCAGTTTGGTCTGCAGGAAAGTAAGATTCAAACCCTTGTGATAATCTAACACAATATGTTAGTGCTTCTGCTACTTCTGCTCTTGAAGTTTGCATATCTCCTATCTCTTCCATATTAACTAAAATTTGACCTAATTCTTCTTCATACTTTTTAACATCTTCTTTACTTATTGGAGGTGTAGGGCTCTTTACACCTTTAATCGTATCAATGAGTTCATAGTGTTCTTCACTTAATGGACCAAAAAGTTCTCCTGATGCTTCTAATTTTTCTTGCAATTTATCTGCAACTAAATTTAAGGCGTTGTCCATAGCTTGTTTTTTACCCTCAGTAGTAGACACATCACCCATATCAACAATTTCCATATCTTGCATTTCACTAACTGCTCTATTGTGTCTTTCAATACCAACTGCAACTACTCTTGCTTTTTTATCAGCTTCTTCTTTTGACATACCACGTTTTTGTAAAGCGTTAGATAAATCATCTTTATTAGGAACTTCTCTTTCTCTGTAAGTTATACCACCAAAAGTAACTGAACTATCTTCATTTTTCTTAACCTTAATCGCATCTCTTTTGTTAGTTAATGAAGCAGGGTCTACATCTTTTGAACTTGTTCTACTATTAGTACCTGGTTGTTGTCTTAGACCTAAATCTTTAGCTAAGCCGTCTGTAAAAGATTTCCCACTTGCAGTTTTATCATCACTTTTAGGTATAGAATATCTGTTTTCAACACTCCCTTTTTTACTTGAAACTTTACCTTTTCTCCAATCATTAGGTTTAACATCTGCTATGTACAACGAAGCAGACTTACCTTTCTTTACTGCTACCCATCTACGTATAGCATCTAATTCTTCTTGAGACATTTCTTCTACACGACCTTCTTTATATTTAGTCATTCCTGATTTGACTAACTCTTTATCATCTCCTATATTTTCGTGTTTGTCTAAACTTGTAATAAGTGTATCGATTCTATCATTTCTTTTATCAACTACTTTTGGGTCGTCAGATAAAGGATTGTTTACTTTATCTACAGAAAAATTAGGAACCATAACGCCACTACCATCGTCACTTACATCTACTAATCCTTTCTTTTCTAAATCTTTTTTCATAGCATCAATACGAGCTTGTACTGATTTACTTTCAGGTTCTTCTTCACCACCATCTTTTACTTTTTTAATATCATCTTCAGAAGCGTCTTTTTTAATTAAATCTTGAGTGTCAGGATTGTGTTTTTTAACTACATATGTGTTGCCACTATCTTTGTTTTTAACAATGTCGTCTTCTCTAATAAATCTTTCGGATAAATCTATAACATCAGATTGTGGAAATCCTATAGATAGAAGATAATCGTATAATGCTTCTCTATCTTCTTTTATAGTGAAGTCAGGATACCCTTTATCATACATCCAAGATATGTTGGTAAGCAGTTTATCAAATGAGTTCATCGTAGTTCTTACCTCGTTTCATCTTGACAGGGAATCCATCTCTCTGTAACTCTTTTTGAACAATTTCAACAAATTTATCTCCATCGTTTTTGTTATAGTCAAACAAAAAACTATCATAATGATATAACACTAATTTACTTTCAAAGTTTTTTGTTTCTTTCAATAAACTCTTTAACACTAATATATTTCTTTCCGTCTCTAAACTTTGTATCATATAGTTAAAAAGTTTTGAAGGATAAAAGTCTTTCGCATCCAAACTTATTCTTCTGTTATAAATATCAGTTAATAAAACTTTATCTCTCTTAAAGCGAGACCATAGATTCGTGTAATATTTTTTAACTTTACCAAAAAACTCGTGATTCTTTGCTATATCGTCAGGGACACCGCCATACATATATTTAAAAGTCATTGACTTTGAATCTTCATACGATACATTATATAGTTTGCTAAAATGTTCGTGTACACTTTCATCACCAAAATTATAACCAATTAATTTACCAACTAATCTAACGTGATAAGCATCAAAGTCAAATTCAATTAATTCACCATATCTACTTTCTATCATCTTACGTGAACCATCACTTTTATTCATAGCCGCAAAGTTTAAACCATCATAAGTATTACTCGGTCTACCTGTAGGAGTCAACACATTATAATTAGTAAACATCAAATGGTCTTTCGAAACATTATCTGATTGTCCAGCTGGTACTCTTAGTGGATTGACACGTAATCCAACTCGTTCTACATCTGCGAATACTTTATTAGCATCTGAATAAAACTCATTATATTCATCACCTATGTTTTCTTTATAGTTTGTGAACAAATCTTGACAATACTCTAAATGTTTCATTAAAGGAATAACAAAATTATTCATTCCTTTAGAGTGAAAGTATCTATGTGAAGTAGTCAGGAATATATGATTATCAACTAAATTTCCTTGTTTCTGAAACTCTGCTTGTTGTAAATCAATAACGTTACTAAAATTAGCAAAGTGACAAACTGCTTTTATATCTGCTACGTATTTAGGAACATCAGTATCTAAATGTAATAAACAATCTAAAGTTAGTTCAGGTGCTTCATCGTGATTGAATGATAATACATATTCGTTATCTTTAGATGTCCGTACGTATAGGATTAACGGATAATCGTTTAACGGATGTTTGTTTTTACTTCCTATGAAATGTAAGAATACCCAATCAGAGGAACGATATTCTTCCACAAAGTCCTCAAATTGGTTGTACTTTTCTATTATAACCACGTGTTAATATATAACCTTTTATTGATAAAGTCAAGTGTTTTTTTAGTAGCCTCCACCACCTCCGCTTGAGCCACCGCCTCCAGCACCATACTTAGCAAATGCTCCTTTGTTAATTTTAAACTTACCTATACCGCCTCCTTTTTTAGGACCTCTCATTTTAAACTTACCCGGTCCTTCATCTAAACCCATCTTTACAGGTGGTGTTAAAGCTTCCGGATTAAATACGATATTTCCTTCTGAATCTTTCGGTATGTTTAATATACCTAATCTTTTTTTAATATCTACATTAACACTTACTTCAGGTATTTGTACATACTCTAACGGATTAGATAACATTTTTGTTATTTCAGGTCGTGTATTTTTAAAACTTTGTGCGACTTTATAATTCTGTCTATAGAGTGTTCGTATATTTCCACGTATTATCCAAGTCAAAGAATAAACTTTATATAAATCACTTTGAAAGTTTGGAGTAACTTCAACTATTGGCTCAGCTTCATCGTTCGCTTTTTTAGCAAAATACCGAGTGAAATTTCCCGCAAGATAATCTTTTGTTGTTGGTGTAGGTCTTATCATTTTTGGTTTTTGTAGTTGGTAATTAACTGAAAGATTTTGTGAATATTTTTGGTAATCATTTTTTCCTTCTACTCTTATGATTATTCTTGAAGTAGGTTGGTGTTTTGGGCCTGTCATATAAACTTCTTTAAAGTCTGTAGTGTAATGTATATGATACGATAACCCTTTCTTTACAGGTGAACTATTTGTCTTATAAATAAATGATGAGTTGTCAGGTACTATACCTGCATCAGTAACAATTCTCACCGTTTTACTATGTACATCTCTTATTTCGTCAAAATCGTTCATTATTCGTCAACCGTAAATACTTCGCCGCTGTCTTGAAATCTTTCATAAAATTTCTTTGATTGTTTTCTAACATTAACCGGGTCATAACCATCAGGCATTTTATATTCAGCAACCCAAGTTTGGTTTGGTGTCATATTCGTAAATTCACCTGTTTCTTTTAATTCTGCCATTCTCGCCATTGCCGCTTCTTTATCATAAACACCGCCTCTGTTTGGTGGTTGAATCATCTCATCCCAAAATTTCATTCTCTTATAAAAAGGAACAGAAGATTCTTTGGATGCCTCATCATAAAATATTTGAGTTTTTACAAAACCCGCGCCTTTAGTTCCCCATCCTCCACATAGTGCATATAATACTTTAGCATTCTGTTCCCAAGCAGGACCTTTCCATGCTTTACTTAATTTATAACTTTGATATGTTGATAAGAGTGGTTCTACAGGTACAGGTTCTTTTTCTTCTTCTTCTTGTTTTGTATCAGGTTCCGGGTCAGCTGCGGCCGTTTCCGGTAGAGCACCTGAAGTATCAACCACTTCAGGTTCAGTTTCTATTACTTCAATCGTTTCAGGTTCTTCTATTACAGGTTCTACGATAATTTCTTCTTCTTCTATTTCTAATACATTAATTCTTGTTCTTTGTGGTTGTTGTAATATTCTATATATTATATCATCAACATACCCTTGAGGTGCATCATTAATACCTGCTGTGGTATCATTACCAATAACTTTTGATTCTTCTATCATTTGATTAAGGTAGTCTTTTACAGAAAATCCTTCTGAAATATCTCGTCTTGCAACATAAAAATGAACATTTGCTCGTGAGTCCCACTTACCGTAATCATTATCTGAAGGTGTTCCATCTGCATTAAATCTGTTATCAAAAGATTTATCTTCTATAGTAATACGTTCATATTGTTGACTTAATGTATCAGTTATAGTTTTAGTGTGTCCTTTGTCACCAAAAGCTGAATTATATCTGTGTTTAATTTGATTGTATTCTTTATCACTTAAAATATCTGTTACACCTAATGTAAACGCTATAGGTGCAACACTTTCATCTCCTTTAGGATAAATTTTAACAAGTTGCTGTTCATCAGGGCCTGGAGTTGTAACTAATTGTGCTTGTCCATCTGTAAATGCTAATGTTATTTCTGCGGTCGGTGAATCTGCTATATCATAAGCAACAAAGTTTGGTTCCGGTATCGGTGGCGGTTCTTGCCATTTTGGAACATCCGGCAAACCAAATTCCATTCCTATACTTAAATTAGTTCTTGTATTTCCAAGTGGTCCTAAACCTGGATTGTTCGGGTCAGTAATAGCTTTGCTTGAGTCAGGTATTTGTGCTATACCTGATGTATCTTTCTTTTTAACTTCTTCTAAACTTAATACATCAGTTCTTTGGTCAGCGTCTGTAGGTTCTAAGTCAGGAGGTAAATCTGCTAACGGGTCATACTCAGCCTGTTCAGGTAGTGGTTCATAATCTTGTTGGTCATATAGAGATTTAACATCAATAGGTTTCTTCTCTGCAGGTTTTGTTTTACTAAGATTAGCTAATGCTATTGGTAAAGTTTTTCTGTCTTTACTTATAAAATATTTTCTTCTTTGTAGAGCAGTTATAGTAGTTGTCCATCCATCAGTACTACAAGTTTGTTCAACGTTTTTTACTACAAAATAAAAATAATCTTTTATTAAATCAGGTAAATAACTTATAGTAAATGCTTCTCCTGGTAAAATACCTGATATGCCGTCTATCTCAAATGTAAGTTCAAAGTAACTTATAGTTCCATTTAGTGCTTGTAAAGATTGTGATTCATCTTGATATATTAAATAATCTAAATATGCTTGATAATCAGAATGTGTACCAAAATCTATAA
>ERZ1046148.1271-NODE-1271-length-13010-cov-7.122887_pt1 | contig 13010 bp, 14 predicted proteins | sample MGYA00383090_ERZ1046148 | MGnify/ENA primary metagenome ERZ1046148 (study PRJEB29581, sample SAMEA5548360) | metagenome | biome: marine; feature: coastal; material: water | depth 25 m | study: Short-term variability in the microbial, nano- and picoplankton...
CCCTAACGTCCATTCCCCTTTTTTAAAGTCTCAAGATTTAATTAATTGCACATTTAGATTGCTTAGGAAAAAGAGATTGTAGAAGTTTTGTGGGGTCTGAAAATGCGATATTTTTCAAAATGCCGGAAGAAAGATTATAGCCAATTGAGCAAAATCACGCTTTAGGGACAAATTCCCACATATGGTGATTGAAATGGATATAATGGAAATAATGAAATTTAGCAGCGAAGCAAAAATTACACGAATGACTTGGTGGCTCAGCGGACTTGCTATCGGAGTCATCAATGCTGTCTTGACAATGATAATTCCTGCCGGTATTGTAGCAAATATCGTAGGATTACTTATCTTAGTTCCTGCTATCGCTTTCTGGGTTGCTAGACTACGTGACCGTGGACACAATGAACCAGTTGCATTAGCACTTCGTATCATCCTCGTACCTTGGGGATTCATCGAATGCGGATTCCTTGCTGGAACAGAGTGAAGCCAATAGTCGGTTGATAAATCGCAACCCTGGTCTCTACTTGCAGATCAATTACTCAACGCTGTAGCCAGTTTGTTCAAGACGATACAAAAAGGCTTCTTGCTCCGGGTTAATTGCTCTGGAATCTCTTTCTACACGAACTCTTGAGATAGCATCTCTCATAGAGGAACCTCGTAACCAGAGGTAAATCGAAATAAAGGTTCCAGCACGACTTAATCCGCCCATACAGTGAACCACTACATTCTCCCCTTCGGGAATACTTGCCAGTAGTGAACTGAATACAGGTTTAGCTGCTTCTAACCACGCTCTAGTAGGAACTGTAGTATCTTCAAGGGGTAGATGGTCCCAACCCATACCTTGTTCAGTAATCTGTTGAGGAAGTTCAGTTACGCGTAACAGTTCCATATCTTCATCTGTTATTAGACTAATAAGACGGTCAGTTTTCAATCCTCGCAAAGTTGTAATATCGATAGAAAGTTGACGGTCCCAGCCACCTGTCCATGACACTGGTTGATACTTACCAGGGCAGAGAGTTATCCCAATTCGACCCTTATCACCTTCTATGGGTATCCAATTTACCTTTAGTGGATGAGTAGTGCTATTGCGCATTCAAAGTCCTCCTTATCGATGATTCTCACCATATCGGAACATAGTATTCCATACTGACATACAGACATCGTGGTAGTCATCATCGGTAACACTGCTCTTGAAATTATCATAGTCCATTTGCATGATATAGCGTCCTACTGCGCGTTGAACTATCATTCGGTTCAAAACAACACGGAATGGATAGTCTGCAGATGGCATGATAGTTATGTCAGCATCAGGAAAAAGTTCACCGATGTGATCGGGATGACGTGCCCGCACCAGCAAATGCTCTGGCTTATCTCGGTGTGCGACTATCGACAAGAAGCCGCCAGAAACGTATAACCACATTCAAGCCACCTCCATGCCAACAACATCGGTCTTGAGTTGTTCAGAACTGACATCTTGAGGAAAGTTCTCGTTTGATTTTTCAACCTTAGATTCAACTTGAGGTGGTAATTGCTCGGACATTTCCTCATCCAAGTTATCTGAAGAACTTGGGAAAGGTGAGCGAAGTACGGTCGATCCATCGATTATCAAATTATAACCAATGCGATTGTAGACGTGATTGAAAATCGCAAGCGTACCCAAAACGGAACTCTTGTTAATTACCAATAGAACATGCGCATTAGTGGCATCTATTGGGTGTAAGATTATTCCATTCTTTTTGTACATTTCAATTAATGGATATCCATATGAGTGCTCATGATGAATTACCTCTTTCACATATTCAACCGCTTCATCATCTGTCGCTATTTCCATTTGCTGTATCGACAACAATGGTAGTGTCAATTTCTGGTTGTCGTTTACTTCATATTGTCTTATTTTATCGTTCATATTTATGCTCCCCTTTTGTACCCCTTGTACACAAGTTTATGCATTCAATGGTATATAAAGAAATAACTCCAAAAAACGCTTACTGAGAGCGATTACAGTACTACTTTATACTCTTGAGTATTTATTAAGTTATGGCGCTTAAAAAGTGTTTCAGTATGGTCGAATCCAGTTGCCTTAAATAATCAATGTGTCATTTTTAGGCAACTCAAAGAATAGGTTGATTTCTTAGCCACTCCAAATCGGAAATGTATAATTGACGAATATCATCTAGTCCTAGAACCAACATTGCTAATCGTTCTAATCCCATTCCCCACGCTAATACAGGGGTTGTAATTCCTAATGGCTCTGTAACCTCTGGACGGAATATACCTGCTCCGCCCAATTCGAGCCACTTTCCTTTCCATTTTACCTCGACTTCTAGGCTTGGTTCGGTATATGGGAAATAAGCAGGGCGAACTCTAACTTCAGGGCAACCCATCTTGGCATAGAATGTTTTGAGGGTGGTGACCAACATTTGCAGATTTGCTCCTTCTTCCATTATGATACCCTCTATTTGGTGAAACTCTGGTAGATGTGTTCTGTCTATTGCTTCCTTGCGGAATACTCTGTCAACTGCGAAAACGCGACATGCTTTGTCTGGATTGCGCGAAAGATACTGAATCGTATTGACCGTTGTATGAGTTCTCAATAATCCACGCTTACTGACTTGGTTGGAGTAACTTCCTCCCCAACCTGTCGAACCTGTTTCTCCTCCATTGAGATGTATCTCCTGCCATGCATCAAGGATATTTTGAGGAATGTCCATTTCTGCTGGATTGTCTAAGTAAAATGTATCTTGCATTTCTCTTGCTGGGTGGTCTTGAGGAATAAATAATGCATCCATATTCCACCCTGCTGTCTGCACGTAATCATCAACAATCTCTGAGAAGCCCATCTCCAAGAAAGTGCTACGGATGCGCTCAATTAGAGCCTGCATTGGATGACTACGGCCACTCGCTGGCGTAGAGGACTGTAATGTTACATCGAAGGCACGGTAATCTGCGTCACGCCAATTTTCACTTTGCAATAATTCGGTAGTAATTTCGCTAACCATCTCGCTCTCTTGCAACTGTTGCGGACTTATGGCATTGCCAGCGGTAGTAACATTCCACTTTCTTGAAGTAGAAACTACACTTTCAATCAGATTACGACGACTCTTGAAATGTTCTAATAACTCGCCATCAAGAGATTGTTCTAAAGCTGGAAGTGCTGCAATGAATTCGCTTCTCTTGGCTATTGCAGCATTAACTAAATCCGCATCTGCTACGACGAACTTACCAGCCTCAAGGCTAACACCCAATCTCTTCAATAAACCAATACCAGAACCTGCTTCATGACGTTCAAAAGATTGTTGTAAATTCTGCATCGTTGCTTCTTCGGTTGAGCATATCCAATTCCACATTCTTGCTTCTAACAATCCATTTGCGATTGCATTAGAACCTTCTTTGGCCAATCTAATCTGAATTGAAGAAGTTTCTTTTGTTTTGGCCAAATTCTTGTTGGTTAAGCCATGTCCAGCAGTAACGGCAATCGCTTGGTCCTGCCAATTACACGCTTGTAATATCTCTTCAAGTGTCCATTTCTTGGCAGGATCACCTTGGATGACGCCTAGCATGCGACGCTCGGTATTGAGTAGCGCATGCTCTTCCATGACTTTTGCAATTGAACCACCGCCTTCAATTAATCGGTTGTTGATAGTTCACTTTGCATCAATTGAAGATGTTTACAAAGTTTTCAATTGAACCTATAACTCATTCTTCTTCATCTAGCCAAAGGAATTTTTCGCATGAAACACATGTGTATGTTTGAGGTCTTTTTCCATTTACTACTTCGATATGGGCACAAGAACCGCAGAGAATTGATGTCGTAATAGGCTGATCGATTGTAGTGTCAACTCTGTACATTACTCGCCCAGCCTCCGGCATTCCTTCACTGCTGGGAAGCCATTCTCTGATTTCTTTCTCTGACATGCCATAATCACTTTTGGTACTCATTCCTATGATGAATAATAACAGTCCGCTAATACCGATTGTACCTGCGAGAGTAAATATTCCTGCCACTGAAAAGAATGCTCCAAAAACAATACAGATAATACCTGAAAGAATAAAATTTTCACGTGGGTTACGCATTGATTCGCCTCCTCTATGCCAAAGCATTGGCCAATGCTTCAGCAACTCGTGGTATTTGTGAGAGAGGAACAGCACATAGGCCAATGCGCACTCCTCCGGTAAGTGGGACTAGGTACACATCCTGGTCTGCACATGCTTCTGCAAGTGCAGCAGGATCATCGCTTTCTATCCATGCAAAGAATCCATCCATTGTTGGATTGAGTGGAACTCCTAGTTTGGAACAGGCTTCATTTAGCGCATTTCTGCGAGTCACCAATAAATCTCTCAATCGGTCTCTTTCTTCAGCCCATGCTGCACCAGATTGTTCATCTGCATGCATTGTGCTAACGGTATATTGTGCAATACGGGGTGCTGCTGACCAAGTTTGTCGACCGGTCACTCCCATCACTGCACCAATCCGTTCAGTGACAGCAGAGTCTGGGTGTAAACTGACAAGTGCGCCAGTTCTCAAACCATATATCGTATGTGATTTTGATAGAGATACCGCTATTGTAATCAACAAATTCTCAGGCCATAGCATTCCATTGTTAAGGGCCTCAGTAATAGTTTCAGCCCAGCCATGAGGTTCATCGGCATAGAGATGGTATGCCGCATCTAAGAGTAGTGTGTGACCAACATTCTCATTGGCGCTAGCACTTTCCATAAACGCATCTAAGAAGGCCATTCTTCCATCGGCAGTCATCGACAAACCTGTCGGATTGTGAGCAGGATCATTTAGCCAAGTCATTACTTTGTCTTGCACTTGGCATAACTTTGCCAATTCCGATTTGAAACCTGCAATATCAACATATGGCAAATCCGAACCTGCAGGTGGCAAGAGTGGATAATTTGTGTGGGATAGACCGCAACCGTTGAGGAATCCCCCGTAAGGCCCCCAATGCCTATCCCTTAGCAGAACCTTATCGCCTCTATTTGCAAAGTTTGCTGCTGCAAGATATAGTGCCCCTGAACCACCTGGCGTAGCAGTGGCAGTAGTGGTTATTCCCATCTCTTCTAATTCGGTGCGATTTTCCCCGAGCGCAAGTGTAACGGCTAGGTCTAGAAATGCTGGTAATCCTTTGAGTGGTGCATAAGCAGCGATCTCAACTGGTGGTGCTTGACGGACAGCCGCATCTACGACTTGATTAATCGCTAATGACCCATCGTCTTCCAATAGTGCGCCAATAGTTCCGTTTACCGCATCAGCACCAGAAGCAACCGCTTCTTGGAAACGAGCCCACCAGCCAAAAATAGTGTCGTTTCCGACTTTGGTTTGGGCATATGGGTTCAGCAATCCAACTCCTGCCTCTTCGTCCATATCCCGCCCAATGCAGACATCCTCTTTGAGTTGCCTCTTCCACTAGTAGTAAAGGAAGTATAGAAAAGGGACACTTTTGATAATAACTTTTCCAATAACAGCAATTCCTTACAACTATTGCAACCACTTTATTCAAGAAGGAGAGGCAACTCGCCCACCTTGTCGCCAACGTAGCATAGCTGGTAGTGCTTCGGATTTGTAATCCGACGGTCGGGAGTTCGAGTCTCTCCGTTGGCTCCTCATTACGTGAGTTTTTACGCTGCTATTTGTAAAACCAGATGTGTGTTTTTTAGCGAATCCTCAAAGAAGGTGTAGCGGCAGCCCCCTACATGGTAGCACAGCGTCTTGACGGCAAGGCTTGCGCAGCGAGTGTCGAGGAAGAACTCCATGTACGTATTTCAACTCTAAAGCAGGCAGGAGTAAATCCGCATCTTGCAGTATTGATAGTAGGAAATGATCCAGCATCTCATGTATATGTCAACTCCAAAGTAAAGGCCTGTCAAAGATTAGGAATTAAATCAACACATATCGAATTACCAAGTGATAGTACTGAAAACGAAGTAAGAGATATCATCAATCAACTAAATGCCGATAAATCATTACATGGTATCTTGGTTCAATCACCCCTTCCAAAACATATGGATGAAGAAGGGTTAACCGATTTAATTTCACCAAGCAAAGATGTTGATGGTTTTCATCCAGAAAACCTTGGCCGCTTGGTCCAAGGACGAATGGATGGTATGTTGCCTTGCACTCCAAGTGGAGTAATGCGTATGCTGAAGTGGGCAGGAATTGAGACCTCGGGAAAAAACGCGGTGGTCCTCGGCCGCTCACGAATCGTTGGTAACCCAATGGCTTTGCTACTTGGAGCCAAAGGCGTGGATTGCACTGTTACAATCGCTCATTCAAGAACAGTTGATAGCAGAGAAGTTTGTTCAAAAGCAGATATTCTAATCGCTGCTGTAGGTAGATCTGAAATGGTTACTGCTGATTGGATAAAAGCAGGTGCAGTCGTAGTCGATGTCGGTATTAATCGCGTTGATGATACAACTCGTGAAAGAGGCTGGAGATTGACAGGAGATGTTGATTCAAGTGTAGCGGATAAGGCTGCATGGTTATCTCCTGTCCCAGGCGGAGTTGGACCAATGACGATTGCAATGTTGATGGAAAACACTGTACGTGCGGCAGAGATGAATTAATAGCGGTGGAAAACCCTCTTAGGTTCAGTCTTACCGTATCGCATTGATAGCATGGACCACAGAGCCCCTCGTCTTGTGATTATTGCTAGAATAATCACTGTCATCCTCGGCGCAGTTATAATTGCTAATTTAAAATGGAATCTAATTGGTAATGCTGGTTGGAAGGTTGAGGAAAGCGCTATTCTTGGGGCAGCAATCGCTTGTGCAGCAATTGCATGGTGGGCTAGTAAGGAAAAAGAAATTCCACAATTTGATACAAAGTTGACATTAGAGCAACAAATCCAATCATTCGAGGACATGCCAACAAAAATTCGTTCATCATCAACAACCTCAATGGACCAATATGGGTTTGAGACAGTTGGCTCTAGTCCTCAAACATCTGCCATAATCAATTCTATTCTTGGCCAATCTGAAACTACCGAGCAGCAAAACATTCAGCATGCAATAGGTGCATTGGGTATTGCAGATAATGCACAACCGATAGTATTGGCACCAGTTCAGACAGTGGTTGAAGCGCCGACTCAACAGATGAATCAACAACCGGTTGAGGCAGCAATTGAGTTAGCACAAGTCATCGAAAACCAACCGTCGAGAGTGAATGTAGAGAGAATTGCATTACCCCATGAAGATTCAGAGCAAATAATCACCCAGATTGCTCCCGGATTGGAAGTAGACCGTGTTTTCGTCAGTGAAGGAATTGCTCATGTTCCGTTGCCGGATTTGGATGAACTATTTTCTACCCTTCCTCCATTGGATGAAATATTTGAAGAAAGTAGTGGTCTTGAACAAAATCCGACATCGGATTTAGAAAACTTACTACCAATGCTTCCCGAATTGCCCGAAATTGTTTCAGAATCACATCAAGAGTTACCACCAGCAGTTGCAGTCATTACCACTCCTACTCCCGAATTACCAGAATTAGATGATCTATTCTAATGATATAACTTGAAAAACGTTTGAGTAGAGGATTAGCAATGATGCAATGGAGTGAGCACTACGACCTTCATGGTCATTCAACTCATTCCGATGGGGAATTGAGCGTATCGCAACTGGCACAAAAAATTGAATATGAAGGGGTTAAAGTTTGGGCTTTGACCGATCACGATGTCATCAGTGGCTGGAAAGAAGCAAGTGAGGAAGCAAAACAAAGAGGAATAAGATTCATTCCGGGAGTAGAAATTACTTGTATTCCTGGTTTACCTGCCCAATCAACTATTCTAGAGAAAGAAGGAAGAGATCGTTCTACGACATCATGGCATTTACTTGCATACTTTCCAAATCATGACCCCAGCATGGATTCACAATCAATTACTGCTTTTGGAAAGTGGTTAGAACCATTCGCTGAAGGTCGGATTGGAAGAATGAAGCGGATGGTTGAGAAAGTTAATGCATTGGGAATGGAGATTGATTTTGAGGCTGTAATGGCACGCTCTAGTGGTGCAGTTGGAAGGCCGCATTTAGCCAAGGAAATGATAGAAAAGGGCTATGCTGATTCGATGCAACAGGTATTTGATGAGTGGTTAGGAGATGGTTGCCCTGCTAATGTTGAAAAAATAAAGCCGACGATTATTGAAGCGGTAAATGTGATTCATGCAGCCGGTGGAATCTGTTCATTAGCTCACCCTATTTATTATGGAATAGAAAGCAGTAATTTACTTTCCTTTATCAAGGAAGTAGGAGTTGATGCAGTAGAGGCCTTCCATCGTTCTCACCCGGATAAATATCGTATGGAATTATTAAATGGTGCTCAAAAAATCGGATTGAAAGTAACATGTGGTTCAGATTATCATGGCCCGAGTTACCAAGCGAGACCAGGTCATATGGCGGTTCCGAGTTCATCTTTGCCAGAGCAAATAATTTGAACATTATTGTTCTCTGGTGAACGTATCGATTACTAGTGCTATTTCGAATAGCAGGATTATAGGTACTGCTACCAAGAATAAACTGAGAGGGTCGGGTGGTGAAAACAATGCCCCCATCACGAAGGAAGAAAACCAAATGTGGCGTCGATACAATTTAATTTGACTTCTATCTACAACTCCAAATCGTAAAATTAGCAATGTAGCAACAGGTGCCTGGAAACCAATAATAGATGCTATAGCTAAGTTTGCAATGAAACCAACATAGCCAGATAATCTCCAATCAGTGGATAATCCTGCACTTTGTGCATCGGTTGTTAGGTACTCGAGCAGCATTGGGGTCAATAATTCCCACGAGTAATACAAGCCTGAAATTGACAATAAGATAATTGCAACAGTTGTAAGTAAAATGGTTGGAGCTGTTTTAGGTATTGAATAATTCAACTCTGCTAATTTTTGTTTTACAGATGGTGACTTTAGTCCTTCAAGTATCCCGAAATAAATCAATGTCGTAATGACGAAAAAAAGGCCGATACTCATCGCAATACGTAGTTGTAGCATGATTAATTCTACTGGTGAAATGACGATTATTTCTACACCAGCTGGTAATCTACTCGGCTCTATTAGCCAAGTGATCAATTCTCTTGTAATCGGGAATCCAATTATTATTCCGAGAATGAAAACAAATCCTATAGTCTTAATTTTTGACCTCAAGAAATCTCTCGATTGTTTGAGCAATAGCCCACCGGGGCTATCCATCAACTCATCTACAGCGCTTACCAAGTCACCGCTAGTTGACATAACCTCACCATTACTCAGATTCAATTATCTCCTGTTCCCACAGGTGACTTGGAGTTGAATCGATTAAACTACGCTTGTATTTCTTCAAACGGTATAATCGGTGGATTACGAATCCTGTAATCCAAAGCGAAGGTAGAGAGAGTAATACAGCCTTCCACATTATATCCTCGTGGTAGTCACTGATGATGCGAACTTGGACAACTTCATTTTCGCTCGAGCCGTTACTATGACCTGGATTGTGCATAATTATGAGATGGTAATTATTGGGAGTCTCTATTTCAAGCATCAAAGTTGATTGTGGTTCCACAGTATAATAGTCTCCTAAAGTCTTCATTATTTCCCAATCGATGGACCCATCTTCCATTGCAGGCTCACTCATTTCAACAATGATAACAACAACCTCCAATCTAATACTGTCATGAAGATTGGTTAAATTTGACGAGACGCTAGAGCCTGGTTCAAATTCTTGAATTATCTCAAAGGTAGAATCATCGGTTCCAAGTTGATAGGAAATCCTTGAGTCTACAGTTTCAGACTGAATGTTTACAGACATCAAAATCACAGTGAGTAACAATAGAGCAGCAACACCTTCGGCAAACACGTGTCGCCATACTTTCTTTCTAGTAACTCCCTTGAACATCGGTCCGAAATCATTGCGAAGACGTGGTTGTAAGTGATGAATAAATAATGCACCAATTCCACCAATGATGATGCCGAGTGGGATGTCAACAAACCAGTGAATCCCGAGGTAGAGAATTGTGAATATGAACATTAAGGTGTTTATTAGTATGAATACATGATACGGCCAGTGGCGCCACTCAGACATTTTCATTCCTTTTTCTTTGACATGCAGGTAATTGAGATAGAGTATACCAAATGGAATTGCTACATGCAAACTCGGTACGGCATTATCCAGAGGGTCATGCAAAGCATAGAACGAACTATACCAGCCGTCATGATACAATAGAGCGTCCATATTAGGAATCCAAGAAGAAGTTACTTCGACATTGAAAAATAGATAATATGGTACTGCAAGAGCGTAAATGAGTAAATAGTTCAAGGCAACCTTATCGGCCATGTCACGATCATTAGTGAATGCGAAGTATACTGTTGTCACATATATCAAGAATAGATATACGAATAGGTAATGGAAGTTGAGGAAATCTGTTAATACATCATTTTGAAAGGCATCTTGAATCCATTTTGTAAAATCACCTTCGATGGAATATACTAGATCGGTCCAATGTCCAGTTTTTATTTTGATAGGTTCATTTATTGTATCTGTTATTTCCTTCCATTTTATGATGGCAATATATCCAAGTGCGTGAAGATAGTATCTCTTGTCATGAAAAGTACGGGCCCATTGACGCCAAGGAATCCTCATCTCTGGACGGTGTCGGGTAAACAGCCAGCAAATGATTGGAGTAAGTATTACAATCATCAGCATCATGATTGTATATGGTTCCATAGATGTATGGCAATGTCACTTCTCTTTAGCAGTTGTCACAGTACATGGGTGTAGAATTATTAGTTTTCCAATAATCAATGAGGTTCATTGGGTTATACGATTCTGAATATCTTCTTCTTTCGCCACTCTAATTCCTTCTTCAAAGTCTACCCAGCGCAAAACTATAGTCCCTGCAACAATCAACAGTGCAATGGAGATTAACCCTGCTCTTGAACCGTAATATCCTCCAACAACTGCATAGAGAAACGGTCCGATAAATGCAGCAACTTTGCCAAACAATCCAAAGAATCCAAAGAACTCGGTAGAGCGGGTTTCAGGAATGATTTTACTAAATAAGGAGCGGGCAAGACCTTGCGATCCGCCCATGCAGTAAAATGCTGTTTGTATAATCTCATATTTTTGTCTAAACCGGAAGATATACTTTCAAGGTGCGGCGTTTGGACAGCATGGGGCGCGAAGATGTACAGCCAAGAACCGGAAAATACATTGAATAGTTTACGCCATGGAATTAACTTTTTCGACGGTATCGAATTTGATATTCGGATGACTGCAGATAAGCAATTAGTAGTTCATCACGATAGAGAAGTATCAATTTCACCCAGTCGCTTACAAGGTAGGAGTAAGTGGGTTGAAGCATGGACTTTAGCAGATTTGGAAGCGGAAGGTTTTGTCTCTTTCAGAGGAATGCTAGAGGATTCGGTCATCCGTGAAAATTGGGTTGATAAAGGTAAAATGGGATGTATTGAGATAAAACGGCCTCATCCCAATGCGCCGATGGGGGGAGGATTTTTTTCACGAAAGAAACATGATCAACATGTTGCTAATATCATAATAATGGCAGATAAAATCCTCGATGAATTTAATGTTCCACATCAAAACATGATCTATTACGCCTTTCACAAGGGTATGAAAAAAAGTTCTCAATTAGCCAAAACCCAGCGTCCTTGGGCAGCCTTAATTCCGTACATTGCGCCATATGGAAATAAATCAACCCAACGCCTTCAAAGCCTTCCAACCTATCTTTCAACACCATTTTCATCATTGATAAAACAGCATAATGCTATGGGCAGCGCAATGTTACCATGCGCTATAGAGTATTTTGTCCCTCCACACAACAAGTTACCAGTTGGCAAAACTATTGGCTTAAAAGGTAAAAATTTGGACACGCTGAACAGGTTACGCAAAGGAATGCCGACATATGTTTGGCCGACCAAGCTAGTCAATGAGAACTTGATACTAAAGGCTGGACTCACCGGTTTGAGCGATAAAGCCAATCCCGAATTGACATGGTTGCCTACAGGACATGCGCGTTGGGCAAATCCAGGAACCCAACCATTAGATCAGCAGCAACAATCATTATTAGATTCTGCAACAGAAGAAAATCATTTAGATATCTTGAAGCAACTCAAACTTGAAGTACCTACATGGGCAGATTGTGATGATGCAAGAAGAAAAGATTTAGTTTCAATGTGGAAAGAAACTTGGAACTGGCAAAAAACTGTTGATGAACTATTGCAAGAGGCAAGTGATTCTTCGCCACCATGGCAAGCACCACGGCTAATCGGTCACAGAGGTTCTGGAAAAACATCTCGCCCTGTAATTGGACAATAATCACTCAACATGACGCAATGTTTGTTGTTCAGCATAATACTTTGGACGGTAGAGTGGAGTGCCTTTTCCATTGCGGAATACAGTGCGCTCATCTACAATTTGTGCTCCGATACCCATTACACGAGCCCAGCCAAAGAAGGTGGTGTAGTAGGTTGGGTCCTCAAGACCAATATGGTGAAGTAAAGCTCCGCTAGCGATGTCGACATTTGCATTTGGATTACGAATCTTTGGATTTTCAGCAAGAACTCTAGGTGCAACTTCTCGTAGGGTCCGAATAATTTTGAAATTTTCATCATCTGGACAGATATCTTCTCCAAGAGCAAATTGAGCAGTAGCCCTTGGGTCTTCGCTACGAAGGACGGCATGACCAAAACCGAATATTGGTCGTTTTTCTTCTAACTCTCCACGCACGAAACGCTCAACTTCTACCGGATCACTTGTTCCTATCTTGAGTACAAATTCGAGACATGATTGATTCGCTCGGCCATGCAATGGTCCACTTAGAGCATTCATTGCTCCAGCCATAGCGGAATATATTGTTGCTTTGCTTGATGCAATTGCCTTGCCAGTAAATGTTGAGAGGTTTCCGCCACCGTGGTCCATATGCAAGACTAGGTATGTCGCAATTACTCGCTCCATGGTATCATTATCAATTCCATCTAGGTCTAATGTTGAAACAAATCTTTGAACCATATTCATTGATG
>ERZ1046148.1272-NODE-1272-length-12992-cov-7.823529_pt1 | contig 12992 bp, 19 predicted proteins | sample MGYA00383090_ERZ1046148 | MGnify/ENA primary metagenome ERZ1046148 (study PRJEB29581, sample SAMEA5548360) | metagenome | biome: marine; feature: coastal; material: water | depth 25 m | study: Short-term variability in the microbial, nano- and picoplankton...
ATACCTGTAGCTATAATCGCTACCCTTAGAGCTGCTAGAGCTACAGTAGTAATAGAGACTGCGGTAGTTACGGCTGTCTGAGAGCCTGTCCATACCCAATTAGCTAAGGCTTGAGCCTTTGTAATTACTATCCCTGCCTTACCTCTTAATATTGCTATTTGTTCTATAGCTACTCTCTTAGCTGTAGCTGCGTATAATGCTCCCTCTGCTATCATTCTTGCACCCATCGCTATAGCTATAGCTCCCTGTACTCTAGTTTGTATCTCCTGTATCTTTTCGTTCTCTGCTCCAAACATTGCGAGAGCTCCGGTAGCTACTACAAATCCTCCCATCACAGCCTCGCCAAGCTTCAGGAAGGCCTCAGCTTTTTGCTGTGGCTCAAGTCCCTCCATTTGCTTCTCTAGTGTTTTTACCTCTGAGCTCGCTTTTTGTATCTGAGTTTGTAGTTTCTTAAATGCTTCGCTCCCTATTTCTACATCCTCTAATCTTGTACGTAATCTCGCTAGCTTCTCATTTAGACCTCCTAGCGTATTTTGAGCCTTATCCGCTTTTATCTCTACCTCTACTACTGCCTTACCTGCCATAATTTTTATTTTTTAAAATTCTGTACTTGTTTGCGTTATATGTAAATAAAGTACTGCGCTCCATAAATTATTAACATTATTTCTATCAGATACATTTACAGTCAATGCGTATTTTGAATTACCATCATAGTCATTAACTGGCGCTCCTGTAATAGCCATTGTACCATTAACTCCTATTTTAGCTATGTCTTTAGTATTAAAATCTACTAATGTACCTACTCCATCTGTATTAATTTGTACACATGACCTCTGTCTCCTGTATGAATAGTTTCCTGCTGTACCACTTGTACCTCCTGTCTCTAGTCTAGTAATATACATCTCTATACCTACTATACTATTACTAGGTAGAGGTATGTAATCAGTAGGTATCCCTGTCTCTGTACCGGACGCTATTTGATTAGTCATAGTAGTAGTACTATTATCAGTAGTAGAGCAGTTAAGCATTACTACGCTGCATTGAGCCTGAGGACCTACATCAGATGGATTTTGAGCTACTAATACTGCCTCTCCATTTGATCTAATAGTACCTCCCTTACCTGCTAAAATTGTACTATTTTTTATACTTTGCTCTACATTATGATTATCTCCATTTACTATTAACTGAGCATTATCTCCCTTTAAGATTATATCTGATCCTTTTATAACTGTATTAAGAGTATCAGCTGGTATATCTTTACTGCTCTGACTTTTACCTCCTAAATTTTGTAGCTTTGTTATATTACTACTAGGCGCATACGCTCTACATAATCCTCCCCTATAATCATATCCATACGCTTTACATGCTACCTCTGAGGCATATATATCATTATTAGTACCATCAGTAAATAGTATTACTCCATCATCCTGTACCTTATCCGGTTTTATTTTAAATCCTTTTTTAAATTGCATTTTATCCTAATAGTATTAATTCTACATCCGACATAGCTCCAGGCTTATAATTTATCTTATTGACTCTATATAATCTATTTTTTATCTGTATTAAATCGTAAAATCTAAATCCTGATACATCAGATGAATATAGATTTATTTTTAATTTTAATTGTCTAGTATCATTATCATATAGATCATCTATATATGGCTGCCAATATTCGCTATATAATGTCTCTGATGGTAATGGTCCAAATCCTAAGGTCTGGCATGTACCAAAATTATAATTCTTATCCTCTGTACCTGTAAGAGGCGTACCTCTCTCATAATGACTAAAAAATAAATAATCTGTCTGATTACTAAATTGAGCAGTGATATGATTTTGTACCGGACTTTGGTATCCATATCCTGAGCTTCCTGTTCGTACTCCATTATCAAATAAAATTCTAGGATTACTCTCAAAATCAGAAAAATCATCATCTCCTTTCTTGCTAAATATAGCCGGACATATAAAACTAGTACCAAATATAGGTTTGTCTATAGTAGGCGCAAATGGTAGTTCTATTTTAGACTCTCCTGATACAAAGTCATTTTCATTTTCCTCTCTAGTATGAGTACCAAATAAATATCCATCTAATAATGAGCTATACTCAGAAGATAAATAATCTTTACTATCTTCTTTATATGTAAAAATTTGCTTCTTTTTTAATGTAGTCATAGGAGTTAATTTGTACTCCTGAGCATTTACCTTATCAGTCCAATCTATTATCTCTACATCATTGGTAGAGGTATAATGCTGGAAAACATTAACATAAGGCTCTATACTAAATAATCCATCAGATGATGGCATGACTAATAAATTAAACATCTTAATAATACCGCTAATTAAATCCCACTGAGACATACTACCTCTTAAGCTATTAGATAATTTATAATCATCTATATTCTCATCTATTACAATAAATTTCCAAAAGTCTAAATTATTAGGATTATCATCATATTGTCTTACCTTATCTACATCTGCAGCTCCTACAAATTGCATTTGCATATACTGTCCATCATCTAAAAATACTGCAGAATTTCCTGAATAAGTCCATACCTCCCCTGCGCTCATAGTGTACGCTACAAATGATCCAGGCGCATTACCTACAGACGTTCCATCAGAGTTGAATATATGTATCCTTATATATAGAGCCCTGCTACCTGTTCCATAATTTTTTATTTTTACTCCCCATTGCATGATAACCTGTTGATTATTTCTAGTAGCAGTAAATGTATGGTCATCTGTCCAATATTGAGATTTTAGACTTTCATTATTTATATCCTCAGCAAATTTTAGATTAGTATATCCTGTATATGCTGCAGTCCAATTATCATTATAATTTACGCTATTGTCTGATCCCTGCTTTACTATTAAGAAACCTCCATGCGTATCTCCTCCGCTATTAAAATCTATATATAATTTATTAAAATAATCTGTATTTAAAAATGTACTCTCATAAAAATATCCTGAGTCAGAGAATATCCTATCTACTAAATATTTGACGTTTATCCATGGCCTAAATCCATCCTCTAAGGTTTGCATACTAAATCCATTAGGATTAAATATTGTAAATGTACCTGTCCAATCGCAAAGAGGATATTTAAGTACTGATGTAGTAGACGCTCCTGATGTACCTGCATGACTATCTAATGCTAGAGGATTAGTTAATGCTAGTACTCCTGTCCATGAGTTCTCTATATTAATAGAATTATATGTATGCTCTAATTCGCTATAATCTATATCTGCTAATTTTTTATTAGATAGTATATCTTTTAAGGATACAGTATCAGAGAATAAATTTACATTATATGATACCTCTCCATCCTTTTCAGATATATCTATTAGCCTTAGTAATCCCTCAAATATTGTATATCCATCCTCTTTTAATCTTATATGCGTTTTTTTATGAGGATTAAATGAAAGTAAATCTCCTTTTGTACTTCTAGTTACATCAAATGCACTACTAAAAATCTGATTATTTCTTTTGGTAGCTGGTAGTCTAAATGATTTACTATAGCTGGTAGGCTTCTCTGCAGCATTCTTAAACTCATCTATATTTAATGTAAGAGGTATAGATGTATCCTCATATAAATCTACTATTACCTGTCCATCATTAATATCTGTGTATATTTGATTAGCTGTAGTCTGAGACTGTTTTATACTTATTTTAGTAATCCCTATTGTTTTACCTGCATTACCTCTATATATAACCGATAATATCTCAGAGGTACTAAATGCTGTAAAAGTTTCCTGTACTACTGTATTAGGCGCTAGTCCTGTAGTTACAAATACACTCGCTCCTAATGTATCATATCCTGAATTACCTACATTTGTCTGTACTCCTGCGTAATTACCTATTATTAACTCTCCTGTAGGATCTGAATTACTAGCTCCAAAGAGAAATGTAATCTCTATATCATAAGATGTACCAGGAGTCAAATTGTCTATTAATTGATATAATCCTACTTTACTATATCCTGTAGTGCCGCTACCTGTATTAGAATTTAACTCTAATACTCCTCCTACAAAATTAGGATACATAGGCGCATTTGAGGTTTTCCATCTTATCCATTTATTAATTATAGGAGGCCTAGCTCCTACGCATCCGGCTAACTGACTAGACTGTGTAATTCCTGCAGGACCTCCTGGTACTACTCCATTTAGATTAGAGTCTCCTACAAATTCTAAGGTATTAGCTGTAGCAGTAAATGTAAATGTACCATCAGGATTTACCTGCGGTAAGACTATTAATTGTACGCTCATTAGGCTTTGTGTGTTTTACGATTTTTAGACTTTAATATATCAAATGTATATTGTATAAGTTTATCATTTGCTTTAGTTTTGCGTATATAATTGCTACTCTGTATAGTAATAGGCTCTATATATTTATTAATATATCCTGCATTATCATCCGTTGTATCATCATGTATTATAAATACATCATTACTAATAAATAACTCCTCTAGCCATATAGCCTCATCCTCTGTAATGTAATCTGTATTTAAAGTAATATTTTCAGATACATTATTTACATAAGATTTTTTACCTCCCCTATATCCATGATGATGGAATTTAGTTTTATTCCAATCTCCTTTAAGCTGCGTATATGTAGTCCTCTGAGCTGTTAATGTATTTATAGATTTTTTATTAAAATTGTAATAATCCCATGCTCCAAATTTATTAAGCCATGTAAGTCTAATAGTAGGATATCTACAATCATCCTCCTGTCTATAAAAATAATAAGTATCGCTAACATACTGCCCTGCTGATCCTACCAGAGCGGACATCTGTACCTTATAATGATCCCAATTAGATGGCAAAGTAATACCAGAGTTAGTTAAATTAGCAGTACCTATACCTAAAAATTGCATCCTAGTATTACTATCTGACAGAGTACCATGATGCCCTCCGTTAGCCGCTATAACAGGTCTAGAGGCTGAAGCGCTAGATCCTGATTTTGTCTCTATTGTTATATAGGCATCCTTTACGGCTGCATGCGCTCCTCCTGCTCCTACTACAAAATCATCATCATACTCGCTAAAAAATGCTACAGTCATATATTGATTATTTTTTATATATTGAGTAGTACCTGCATTAGTTAAAAATTTACCATCTGTATCATTCATTATAAAATTTGATATATCTAAATTAAATCCATAATTACCGCTAGAGTCTAATTTTAATATATCTGTCTCATCCATAATACCATTATATAATACCATTACATCAGAGTCTTGAGCATTGCTTGCTACTACTGATACCGGACTAGCTAAATTAGATGCGCTCTCTACTTTAAATCTTACTTTCATAAATATACATGACTCTCTATTAGTACTATATATATCTATTAAATGTATCGGATGAGGTTTTGTATTTGAAAAAGGTTGTTGCTTATACTCTGACATACTAGAGTTTGTATTATCTACCTTACCTCCTAAATAATCAGGACTTACATAATTACATGCTATAGGTCCTAAATCAAATATACCTGATCCTGCATTATTAGGACTCACTCTTAAAGTAGCCTGAGGAGTACCTGCTGCAATAGATGCGGTAATTGCTGCTGTAGTTTTATCTATATATAACTCTGCTATGTATTTTACTTTTACCTGATTAGCTATCTGATTACCATCTTGTACTGAGAAAATTATCTCATTATTAGCTGGTATTAAATTATATTTTGGTTTCTGTTTTATTGTTAATGCCATATTATTAAATTTTTTGACTTAATTGTACCTCTATATCTTTAGCAAAATTACCCTCTAATTTCTTCTTAAATATATTAAAAGAGAATGATATAGGCTTACTATAAAAACTCATAGCCCTTAGTCCTTTATTTTTTATAGACCTAGACATTAAAAAGGCTAAAGACTTTCTACTCATAAACTGTCCTCCCTTACCTCCTGATGCTCCCTTTCTCTCTCTGCCTTTAATCCCTTTCATTCTAATCCACTCTCTTAATACATACTGAGGCGGACCTTTAGTAGTGTATCTATATGGACTCCTTTTACGCTTACCATCTAAGGCATAATAATATCTTTTACTAATTACTCCTGATACTCCCTTATCTACAAACTCTCCATACGAGGCAGCAGTCCATCTAATATCATATCCTGTCTTTGTTTTTAATATTGTAAAGTCTAGAGACTTAGATAAATTACCTGTATTTTTCCTTTTATATAATATACCCTCAGCCTGCCTAATAATATATCTACCATAACTATTTAGATACCTCTCTACAGATTTTAAATCTAGTCCAAATATTGCCATTATGCACCTGCTACGAAAATCTCTACTTTTACTGCTTGATCTGAACTATCTACTAATATACTTTCTAAATCATGCATAGAAGTGTCTATAGTAGCTTCTTCGCATGATACAGCTATAGCGTCATGTGGAGTACCCATTATGAAACTATGACCTGCTTGTAATGATATAGTAGCGCTTTCATCAGCTGCGCTATCATCATTACCTGCGTCAATTTGTAAAGATAAATTTACTGTATTATCTGTATCTAAATTAGTTATTCTAATATACTTAGTATCCTGTATATCTACTGCTCCGTCTGAGCTAGTTATAGCATCCTTAGTTAATAATACTGTACCATCTGTATCTGCTGGTATTGTTACTACTCTTTCGAAAGTATGCTCTATACCTGTAATAGTTAATACATTAGTACTCCCTCTCTGCTGAGAGTTAATAGTTACTGCCTCGCTAATTGTTGTTGTTAATGTTGCCATTTTTATTTATGTTTTATTGTTATTTTAAAAAATCGTAATTCTATTACATATTTACCTATCTCTATTTTACACATACTATACTATCATCTATAGGTACATCGCATGAGTCTAATACAGACTCTATTATTATACCTATATTACATACAAATCCTGAGACTGTATTATCAAATCTCTCTGTAAATGGCTCAAAAGTAAAATTATCATCTATAAAATATCTAGGCTCCTCTCCTGCTTGAGCATTATATGTATATGTATTTTCCCCATGTTTTAGTAATGCTATAAGATCAGACATTATTTGCATAGTATCATTTAATACATACTGCTCATTATCCTCATCTGCTATATCCATAATAAATACCTGAAAATTAAAAGTCTTTTGAGACATAGATAAATCTACATTACCTATATTTACATGAGCTAGAGGATATTTTGTATTTTTGGGGAGATCAATATCCCATATATCTCCTGTAGTAACTGTCTCTACCTGCTTATGAGCCTCTAGTAGGCAGACTATCATGTCTAAGGTATTACTGTATGTCTTATATCTAATCATTATTTTTTATTTATATATTTACTTCATTCTGACTATTTATATCCTGCTGATATGCCATAAATGTAAAACACTCTAAGGCTGATATTTTTGTAATAGTCTCTATATTTTGTACCTTACTATCCGCTAATCTGTAGATTACCTCATACCATCCCCATTTATCATTTAATGCTGAGGACTCTCTTGACTCTCTCTCATCTTCATCTCCTCCAAAGATAGGCGCATAGTGTTTAATAGTTGCGTTCCTAAATCGTAAAAAAAAACGCTAGCTCCATTAAAATCTCTTACCATTAATTTATCTTTAAATAGATTTGCTCTATCCTCAGATGGCTCATAATCCTCTATCCTATACTTATCTTTAATCTCATGCGTAATAGGTCTATATAATACTGATAGTAATGTATGTAAATTTTCATTAATACCATCTTTTATACAATGCTCTATATCTACAAACTCTCCAATAGATATATCTCTTAATCTAGGATGAAAGCCATATTTTACATTATCTATCTCTATGATATGCTTTAATTCTGTATCAGGTTTTGTCTTTAAAAATATACTAATTAATTCGCTTAATTTAGATAAGTCCTTAAAACTAATTCTATATAATGTATCTTTTGGTATATCAGACATAAAATGGATTAGATTTACTATTTTCTCATGATCCATATCCTCAGAGTCCTTATCAGTAAGATATACCATTACCTGCATATATTTATCTAAGGTCAAATCATCCCACTTATCCGGCATAGTGTACCATTTGTCTTTATTGTTTTTATCTTTTAATTTGATATCCATATATTTTATAATAGAAAAATTAGTAATTTAGTTTAAAATTGACTTAATATACATAGTACCTCCCATAGTTAGCGTCTATAGCAAAATAAAATCTCATCATTATAGCATCAGAATAATCAGGAGAGCGTCCTATTATATCCTTTATTTGAGGCTTAGGTATTATTTGTAGCTTTGTATCCTTATCTATATTGTATGACCTTACCTGCTCTAGCTCCTGGACTATGTTATTTTTTACCTTTATATTATTAGTAGTTATACCTACCCTCCCCTTATTGATATAATCAGACATATAGTAATAGCATTGAGTTTTTAGATTTTGGTAGTTTTCTTTATTTAGACATCTACTACCATTAATAAATCCCCGACATCCCTTAATCATGTCCACTACTCCGCTCCCGATGCCATCCTCATCAATCACTATATTTCTAGTAAATACCTCATACTCTCTCTGTATATCTTTTATCCTATCTGCTACCTCTGTTAATGAGGACTTATTTATAGTAATTATCTTATCTATATGCATACCTGTCCATAAGCAAATGACTGTCTTATCCTCTCCATATCTACTAATATCAGCAGATATATATCTCTCTCCCTCCATCCCTTTAATATCAAATAATGCTAATATATTATCATAATGTATTAATCCATCCTTTGTAGCATCATACTCCCAATTACCATATAATAATCTCTGCTTACTTATCTCATCTAATGACTCTAGATTAGTTTTATAATGTTTACTGATATACTCATTATCATCTACTAGACTCTGTATAAATTTCCTATTATCTTTAATAGTACCCTCCTTTGCTGGCTTGTAAAATTCTGAGTATAGCCATCCCTTACTAGGATTACAGGTAAGTAATAGAGTAGGCGTTAAATTATTCTCATCTAGCTTATATCTTATCCTAGACATTAGTACCATCTTAGCTCTCTCTGTTATTTGGTTAGCCTCATCTAAAAATGCTGAGGTTAGCTCATAACTTCCTAATGAGTCAAAATTTCTATCAGATGGATACGCAAACATATCCTTTAATATAATCTCTGATTTATTAAAAAATGTAATTATATTAGACTGAGCATTATAATTATAATGAGTCTTACTTTCCATACCCCATAATTGCATGACTTCAAATAGTGTATTTAATGTAGTCTTTTTAAGGCTGTCTAATTTAGACCTACCCATTAGATGCCTAGTACCTGGATATTTTAGACTCATCATTAATAAGTATGCGCATCCTAAAAAACTCTTACCTCCTCCTGCTGATCCTCCATAGCATATCTCATTAGTCTTAGTATCAAATAAGAATTTTAATGCTGTCTTTTGCTTATTAGTAAATGTAGGATTAATAGTCAATCCCATCTATCTTTATATCTATCTTAATAGGCTCATCCTTACTACTAATATCTAGCTCTGACCTCTCTACATACCCTCTACCCTTACCTCTACATTTAAGATAGAATATAGTAGCAGCTGTATTACCCTTAGTTATTTGATTATGTAATGATGTCTCTACATAGTCTAAGGCTAGATTATTAATATCCTCTACCTGCTCTCTGAATTTATCATCCTCCTTTAGCCATTTATAATAAGTAGCTCTAGGTATGTCTGCTGCCTTACATGCTGTAGATACTACTCCTAAGCTAATCTCTAATGCGGCTATCATACTCTCCTTTTTTATGTGCCTACTTTTGTCTATACTCATATAGTATAATAGATAATTTTAGATTTTATTTTTTAAGTCCTCAGGAGTAGGTAATATTATGCCTAACTCCGTATGACTCCATATCCTTATCATCTCTATATAGTCATTAAACTCTCTCCTATCCATGTCCTTAGTATCTCCTACTGCAAACTCCCTTTTTAGTAATGCATGTACCTCATTAGGATAGTATCCTGTCTCTGAGCTAATTATTTTTACTATACACTTCCAATAGTAATTGTTTTGTTTATGGCTTCTCTGCATTGTCTGATTTGAATTTATCCCACTCTCTCATAGGATTACTATGCTGAGTATCATCTGCGTCTCTGTGTATATCTGGCATCCCTTTATACTCATCTGTTAATACCTGATCCATATACTGACTGCAGCAGTATGCATCTTTACATACTAATTTATTATCTATAGATGTAAATTTTACTTTATATATATTAGTCTCTTTATTACATTTTATACATATAAATCTCATCCCTCTATCTCATCTAATCTATTTAATAACTGCTGAGGAGTATATATTTGTAGGTCATCTTTATAGCTACTATATATCATAGTAAAAGACATACACTCCTCATCAAAAGTCCATAAAGATTTAATATTATTTTTTATCTGATTTTTTAGTATTTGTCTTATATTTTTGTAGGTCATATTATTATGTATTCCATGGCGTCCTCTTTGTTAATAGATACTGATTTTGTCTAGGATCAGATATATACTCCATACCCATTAGTAGCTCCCATGATATATCATGCTTTATTATTTTAGGCATAACTATTTTACCATCCTTTATTATGGATTTATACTTAGTCTTTATGAGCCCCCTTTTATTCATTTACCTCTCTCTATTATTTAATTTTTTACCCTCTCCTTTTGCTATATATTTTATCATCTCCTCATCTGCCATCTCCCATAAGTATATCTCTATAGTCCAAAATAAAAATTCAAAAGTAATCCATATACCGCATAATTTATATCTATGATTTATCCTCCTCCAATCTATAGAGATAGATGGTATTAATCTTAAGCATTTTAAGTATGTATATATCTCTGTTCTCATATTGTTTATTTATTGTTATTAATAGTCTTTTGTATTTCAAATTGTAAATGATGTATAGCCTTTTTTAAGTCCTCTATTTTCTTATCTTTATTACTCATACCCTCCTCAGTCTTTTTACCTGCTCTAATTAAGTATGTAGTAGCTGTACCTATATGATACGATAGATTAAAGTTATCGCATACCTCTCTAGCTGTATAATTATTATACCCTTTATAGTAATCCGGTATCTGTCTTACCATAGGTCCATCATCTACTATAGTAATGTCTGTATTTCTATCAGTCTCCCAATACCATTTAGATTTATCTGCCCTGCCCTCTGTATTTTTTTTTATATCCATTTTGTCCTTTGCTTGCATTTTTACTATGTACTCCTTTGCGTTTTTTATGATTTTTCTTTTTATGTATAGATATATTCTTAGCCATATTTTTTTATTATATGCATTAATCCATTATGTATATCTTTTAGACATGAGCTGCAATTAGTACCTGTCTTATAATTAGCTCCATATATTATATTATATACCTCTATTATCTCTTTTTTAGTTTTATGATCTGTAAATCTCTCTGATATAATTTGCTCTCTTACCTCTAATACCTTATCTACTAATTGCTGAGGTAATTTGTCTATCCCTATATCTGACTCTACTGCCTGCCATTTATCCTTAGGACATGATAATTTACTAATTGAGCATTTTAATCTCATAAAACACTTACAAACGGCACAGTTTCCTAATAATGGTAGGTAATAATCGCATGCCCTACATATATCTAATCTCTCATTAAATGTCTTTTTATCTACAAAAAAATTACTCATCTAATAAAACTTTTTTTAATTGTTTTCGTACATTGTCTAAGGTTGTAAATAATGAGTTTCTACTTATTCCTGTCTTTTTAGCTAAGCTATCTAATGTCTCTTTTTTATCTACATTGTAGTATAATTTATAGACCTCCCTATCATACCAATACATAGAGTCAATTACTTTATCCATCTCCTCAAAATAATACCAGGTTGTAATATCTGTATTATATGCTATATCCTCTACTCTCTTTTTATTATATACTGTCTCATCCTCAGTATAAAATTGCTTTTTATGATTACCTCCATCATCTAAAATCTTATCATATCTTTTATATATGTAATAGAATTTACTTCTAGGACTAGTAAATGATCTCCTTAATGCTACGGCTCCATATTTTATTAATCCATCCCTGCCATCAGATTTATATATCCTAGATAATGTCTCTTTATTCATTTGCATAAAGTACTCCATTAACATAGATACCGCATCCTCTGCCTCATATTTCTTACGGGTATATTGTAACGCTATACCTATATATACATCTCTTAAATCTCCTATTATTTTATAGATTTTATTCATGTATAGGCTCTATAGTACTTAGGTCTTTTATAATTTTTATATTAAATTGACCTAATAACTCTCTGTATATCCTTACATCATTTCTATTATCATCTGTCTCTATACCTAATAAAAATCCATTTACCATACAGGCTAGATGCAGAGGTATAATCATTAGAAAATCATTCCAATTACCTGTCTCTTTTGATTCGCTATAAAAATTATGATAATCTATTATGTTATCAGACATATATACAAAGTCATCATATTTATCCTCTGGACTGATTTCTTGTAAATTGCTGTATAATGTATTTAGATAAGACTCTATTAGTATCTCATGCTCTGTAGATACATATATAGGCTTTGTAGTCATAGACAAATATATGTAATTATCTGACTCTGATTTACATAGACTATAGATTATTTATTAACTGTCTATTGTTAATTTTTTTACTCTCTCTTTATAGTCTTTAATCATCTCCTCATAATCGCATCTCATAAATTTAATGGTTTGCCTAGATAATCCCTCCATCTCCATAGCTGTACCCTCTCCATACTTATCATCTAATCTACTCCCAAAAATCCACTGATTACCGCTTAAATGTATATTGCATCTATAACACTGATTTTGTACATTTATCTCTGAGAATCTAGTAGGTAATTTAGATCGGCTAATAAAATGACCTGCATGGATGCCTGATTTGTAATGGCTTACCTTTCCGCATGTAAAACATTGTACTAATCCCTCCGGCGTCGCTTCTCTAAGTCTGATGTATA
>ERZ1046148.1276-NODE-1276-length-12958-cov-4.506626_pt1 | contig 12958 bp, 12 predicted proteins | sample MGYA00383090_ERZ1046148 | MGnify/ENA primary metagenome ERZ1046148 (study PRJEB29581, sample SAMEA5548360) | metagenome | biome: marine; feature: coastal; material: water | depth 25 m | study: Short-term variability in the microbial, nano- and picoplankton...
TACTTGAGATGGGCGTTAGCGTCAATCCGGGCAATGTTGATTGGTATAAGCGAAGCCTACTTGAAGGTTCAACACCAAACCCTGCTGAAGCATCTGCTTAAGACGGGTTATTGAGCCTATTCAATAGGCCAAACAACGGTATTAGTTTTATATAGTAGCGTGTATAGTTTAATAATATGGCTATTACATCACAGATTTACAAGTGGTCGGCATCCGACACTAGTAGCGGCAACCCCGTTATGACTACCGCAGACAAGGGTTCAACCGTTGATATTTTCACAAATGATAAGGGTTCTAAACTAAGAAAGCCCAATACAATCCCTGCAAATGCCTTTGTAGTGGTTGAAAAGGTTGCTATGACTCCTTCGTATTATGTTTGTGGAGATAATTCAACACGGTGGGCAGATAGCACAGCCCCTACATTTAGGGGTAAAAAGATATTCGGCGGTGTCGCAGGTCCAAGAGCCTATTTCCAATTCAAAGTAAATGGAACCCAATATTTCACCAACCCCGATGGAACCCCAAATCAAGGGATTCCCGGCACAGCGAGTCCGTTCCCTGCATCACCCGATATATTTTCAAGCCTTGAACCCCTACCGCCAGAATATGATTCAAAACAACAACAAGCGGCAAAGGGACTACAAGAAATCTCAATGCCTTATAATTTATATGTATTGCCCGGTCAAACCTTCAAAGGAACCGGATTCTTTTCAAACGGTTATGCCTTAGCAGGGGGGGCAGTAGGTGAAGAAGCCACGGCTTATAGTGAGAAAAACACATATACAGACAATGATGAAAATTTTGAATCGGACTTTGGATATACTAAACCTGTGCCTATATCAAGTTTGTGAGGTGGATAATATGCCGAGTTATATATTAAACAGCGAAAACATTAATCTTTCAACCGATAATATCGTTGCACAAGGATTTAATGCTGAAATCCCTGTGTCTGAAGTTGAATTAACTGCTTCAGATTACGATATAAGAGCCATGTGCATAAACCTACCCTTGAATCTAAATTCCCAATGGTTCAAAACACAGACAGGTAATAAATTACCATTCCTTATTACATGGGAAGATGGGGAACAGGATATTGATATTACTACGACAGGTCGAAGGTGGGATGAGGTTCCTCCTTTTTTGAAAGGTGTAGGTGCAGATGAGTGGATGGAATATAAAAGAGTATATATACTCACAAAGTCCTCTGGAGGGGTATTTCAAATGTTTGAAATTTCTGAGGTGGCATCTTTGAGTGGTGGCGCATATATGGATATTACGGGAAACACCGTATCACCATCTGACAATAGAAGATTAACTGCGGTAAGGCCAGCAACTACTTCAACTTCCACAAGCGGTGCAGAAGCCTATATCTTATGGTCAAAACAAAATGTTCCGGCAGATGGTCCTGTATTAACGCCAGATAACGGGGCTTCAATATTCCCTTTATGGCAACCCGGTAGTGGATTTGTTAGGTCAGCGAGGTTTAGATTTGACCCTACAAAGTGGGGAGGTAATAAGTTTTATATTTCAAATTGGACAATATATGATTGGGGAACAAATAGTGGCCTTAGTGCAGGTTCAAGAGATATGGCTACAAATTATGCATCTTCGCAAAGCGGAACACCCATAACTAAATGTAATTTCGATAGTGCCGCAGATTTAGTTACAGCCTTACAAAATATATTGATTAGGGCTGGATGGAACATATCTTCAACAGTTACTTCGATTCCTAATGCCGCTACATTAGCCGCTTTAAGCCATGCTAATAAAGATATTATCTTATATTATACTACCTATGCCACTACTGAATTAAATGACTATGCCACTACTGCGTTACAATTTACTATTTTTGAACCTACTACTACTGAAGCAGACGATAGATACTACTTAGACCTTTCAACCGACCCTGTATTCGGTCAAATAACTGTAAAGGCTGATATGAGTGGTGTTTTTAAGGGTATATGGGATGCACCCATAGATGGAATTGCAGGGCATGAGGATTTAACTCATACTAATGGCGACCCCTTAGTAACTATTGCTACACCTGTAAGTATGTATATACAAAATGGAGATGTCGTCACTATTTCGGGATGTAGTGCAACCACATTAAATGGAAATTTCATAATAGCCGATGTGCAAGCCGACCCGGTGAATACTGCTAGGTGTAATTTTACCATTATTGGGGAAAAGGATGGAAACCCAATACCTTCATATTCATTATCAACAGGCGTAACTAGTGAGGCTGTTGGAATAGCCACTACTAAACGGGTTAAATTCATGGGTGGAGAAAGTATTGGAGGGGCATTATTGCCCGGTGGAGGGCTATATAGTGCTTATTCTATTAATACAGCAGAGGGTGTTGCAGGTTCCAGAACCGATGCCGTTCCGGTCTATCAAGAAACAGGTGTAAGAGTGCCATCAACAGAAACAACTAGCACGATTCCCGAAGATTCAACTTTAGTGAACAATGATAATGATAATGGAATATACTTAGAAAACTCAACAGATTTAGGCGATTCAGAGTTTGAAATCTTTATTAAATACACACTTTATGATGGTTCAGATGCACTAATAGCACGAAAGTTGGTTGAGATGGGGGTTCCTGTATCCCCAGATAATATCAAATGGTATGTAACTCATTTAGAGATTCCAGATGAGGATGAGTTTGAGATGGAATTGGATGAAGTGGAATTTGAAGCCTTAGAATATGAACCAGATTATAAATTAGATGAGGAAGGCTATAATTACGATGATGAAAGACAGAGGGATTAATGATGGCTATTATACCTACACATTATGAATGGAATAATCTTACAGATAGCCCTACTAATAATACAGTAATTGAATCTAAATCTAAAAATGCATATTATACACAAACCTTAACGGCTAATGCCTCATATAGTATATTTACGGGGACTAAGGGTAAGGTGATTAGCACCCCCCCTTATGTGAAGCCAAATCAATTTGTAGTAATTACCAAGATTGCTTGTAGCCCTCATTTGAATGGTTATGTTCAGTTGAGAATAAACGATTCTGATTATTTTACCAATCCAGATGATAGGGCTAATTTGGGGATTCCCGGTAAAGCCAGCCCCTATCCACCCGGCGCACCTTGCAACTGCCAAGGGACCCAACAAACATTACCTTCATTTGAATTAAATCCCCCTATATATGTTACACCCGGTCAAACATGGAATGTATATTACACATCCACAGATGGCGTAGTGGGTGATGATGGGGGTGTGGATGGCAAGAGTGAGGCGGTTGCGGCTTTCGTGAAATATACAATGTTCACCAACCTTGATGCTTTGATTGCTATGCGATTATTAGAACAAGGATTTGCAGTAAATGAGAAATCTGTTCTCAATTATAAGAAACAGATGAAAAGTATTATATAGGAGTAATCCTAATCTTTATTTGGGCGGGGGAAGCACACGGAGAGGGTTTCGGCTCTCTTCGCCCCCGTTCCACGAAATCTTTTAACAATCTATTAAGTAGGTGGTAGTTAATAGTATAACTATGACAGAAGATACACCATTGGAAGATATTAGTATCTCCACATCGTTTGGAAATATAGAATTACCTACACAAGATTTATATGATTTTATTAAGCGGTGTATTAAACTTAATAAAAGAAATACAGACTTGGTTTATTCACAAATTGAGGACTTTTTTGGTGATGATAGATATGAAACTGAATTTCATGCGCTCGCACCGCATGAAGCGGGACCCTATTTGAAATGTTTTTTTGATATATTAGAAAGGGATTATGATATTACTAAAACAGTTGATTATCATTTCAAGAATCAGCATGAAATATCCCCTACTTACCATGAATTTGATGTAGGAAGAATAGAAAAGGAGAGCCTTATGGTTAAAGGTTTCATTTTTGCGGAGGATTCATTAGGTAGTAAATGTGTTTTCCATTTATCTCCATTTTCCGATGAGTTTAATATTGAGTTAGAAGTATTTTATAACCCTCAAAACACTAATTTCAAAAAGATATGGGCTAGTGTTGAAGAATATTTCACGACTGAAGGGCCGATGTTAGGTAGTAAGATTGATGCGAAATGGAAAAGAATTGATTTTGAAGAAAGGTCATGGGATAGTATAGTTATTTCAGACGAATCTAAGAAAATGATTAATAGGCATATCATTAATTTTATTGAGCATATTGATGAATATAAAGATAAAAGATTACCTACGAGTAGGGGTATCCTCATTACGGGGCCACCCGGAACAGGTAAGACACTTTGTTGTGAAACAATTATGAATTTAGTGGATTGCACCGCTATTTATGTTACGAGTGATGTTATTGATAATGTAGGCCAAATTAAGGAAATATATAAATTGGCTAGAAAGTTAGCCCCCACACTTATTGTGATTGAAGATATTGATACTTTGGGTGGATTAGATAGACGGGATAAGGGTAATCATCCTCTATTGGGCGAGTTTCTTAATTGTTTAAGTGGAGTAGGGGGTAATGATGGAGTTATCACTATTGCCACTACTAATTATCCAGAAAATTTAGATGTGGCTCTTGCAGATAGGCCGGGCAGATTTGATTTGAGGATGGAGTTTGGATACCCCAATACAGAAATTAGAAAACATATATTAGAAAAGTATTTAGATGGTGTGAAGGGTAATAAATTAAAAATAGATAAAATTGTGAAAGAAACGGAAAATATGTCTGGGGCATACCTTAGAGAAATTGTAATGACCGCCTATATGATTTCTCTTGAAGAAAGGAAAGAAATCAATCAAAAGATACTTGATGAAGCATTGAATAGTGTTAAGGAATTGAAATCAAAGGTCGCAAAAAGTTATGGTATTAATAAAGCAACGGGCGAATTCTATTCGTAATCTTTATATCTCAAAACTTAATTATTATACAATATGTCTGCAACTGATGAAGCATTAGATGAAGTATTAATCCAATTATATGACATAGGTAATAAGTTAGCAGAAGATAATATATTCCGAGAAGAATTTACTAATTTCAGAAGTGATTATTCTGAAAGGCATACAGATTTGAGAGAAGCCATAAGGGATTTGAAAGGGGATTTTAAGTCGCAAAAAGAAGATATTGGAGATATGCAAGACGATGTTCATGTAGTTAGGGATAAACTCAATAGATTGGAAATCCAATTAGAACCTGTAATAGAATTCAAAAAAATGATTCAACAACAAGTCATTAAGTATTCTTCTATTGGGTTTGTAGTTTTATTGAGTTTAACTATGGGAATTAATTTAACTCCTGTATAATCATAGGTTTTATATAACAGCGCAACGAATATTAATCCTATGAGTGTTATATCCTCTTTAGAATACCCTGTCCCATTAGGAAAATCGGAAAAGAATCAATTGGAATCTAATGATGGAGAGATTATACAGGGAAGATGGGTAAATAAGGAAGAAGATTTTGGAAAGCCGGTGAAATGGGAAAAGGTTAAATCTTGGGGAGTTGTAGTGGATAGGTCCTTAACGCAGATAAAGGATTCCTCTTCTTACAATGAATTAGCAGTATTAACTAAATATGAAAATCCTAATAATGAGATGCCTCAAATTGAATTATTACCTATTGATTCTGAATTGTTTGATACTGATGAAGAACCAGATGCCTCAAAAATAGAGGAATTTACAGATGTGCTAAACCCTACAAACCCTGCTAAGGTTTCTAAACTGACGACCAATAAGAAAGAAATGAAACAAAGTTGGCTATTAATGATAAGTAGTTTTGTAACCATCTCACTCATTAATATTCTATTTAATCCCAAAGGTGAGGTGAAAAGATGACCGAAATCTTTAATATACAGTCTTACACATCTTATATTATACAGCAAATGCTATGGGTGATAAAATGATGAGAGGAATGAATATGAAATCAATTTTGTTTATAGGAGTTATAGGATTAATAGGTTGGAAATTTTTGAAGGATAAGGAGTCGTTATCTGCTGAATCTTTTAATACCGATGGAAATGAAGCACCTGCCGAAGTAAGGGATTTGTATGGTTCAGTAGTATTGGTTGAAGGGCAACAATCCCAGAATGCTTTGGCTTATAATCAAACAGGTGGTTATGAATTAGATACCATAGTCCATAGTCTTGGTCAGAATTATGGCGGAAGGATAGTGGGGTGAAAACTTGATTGATTTAGGTAAAGTGGGCAAAATGCTTCTTGAGGGTGAAGGTAAATCTTCGGAAGTCAAGGATTCTGATGCTGAAGATGACGGCCAATCCGTTCCTTTGAGTTTTAATGCCAATTCGGAAACCGTAGTCAAGAAAAGTGGGGCTATTAAGGAGTTAGATAATTTTCCAACCGCAGTAAGTGGTTCAGTAGGTATTGGACTCCTTGCGGCACTCGTTTATGATTCTATTAGGAATCGAGGTGAAGAAGGGTTGCCTATTTTTATGGAACCTTGGAGAACCATGATGGTTGCGGCAGGTTCAAGTTTATTGGGATTTAGCATAGGTAAGGTCAATAGAGGTATCACATCACAACAGGAAGCAGAATATTACCAGAATATAATTAGAGATGCTGAAGAAGAAAAACAAAAGCAAGATGCTGAAGAAGAAAAACAAAAGCAAGATGCTGAAGAACGGAAGTCTGAAACATTATCCACTCTAGGGCTTGGCGAATTTGGGATGGCAGTAGGACAAAATACTAGTATGGATTATCCTACTAGAATAGGATGGTAATGAATCACTTATATAGTAAGGATGGAGAGTTAAATATATGGTCGTTTTTAATGGATATTGTAGGCCCTTGAAGGGAAAGGTGGATTTTGAAGTCACTCAAGTTAATGCACTAGATACAATTAAGGGAACCAAATGGCAAGTCAAAGGGATTTTTGAAGGCCATAATATCTCGGTATTTACTTCAGAAACCAAAGCAAGTATCCTTTTAGAACAACTACAAAATAATCCTATTCAAGTTTTTGATGCAGAAATAGCCTATGAACCCCCTTCAGATTCATTGGTTTATGATTCAGAAGAATTAATCCCATTTCCTTTCTTTGCCCATAATGCATTTGCGGCAGAAGAAGAAGATGAAGAAGAAGATGAAGAAGAAGATGAAGATGGAGGAGAGGGTATGAGTGCAATATATGACCTTCTAGGTGCATTGAGTCAAGCAATGAAACAAAATCAAAATGCACAAGTTTGTGCTTGGGATGACAATACAGAAATCGAGCATCCTATCATAGATGTATTGTCTAGGGATAATTATTTGAATATTTACATAAAGGGAGAAGCAGAAGGGCGAGAAGGTTCTCTTTCTATCAAAGAAATCTATGATAAAGTCCGAGTCGCTTCTTTGAATGACTTAAAAGGGGTGCAGGTTCTTGATTTCATTACCGGAGATAAACATAGGTATTGGGGTTCTGATTACGATGAGTATGAAGGCTTCTATATGAATATCTATATTAAAGGAGAGGATGATGATGATGATGATGATGATGATGATGAAGGATTCACTTTGAATCAATTGTTTGAAAGTCTTAAGGACTTACGGGGCAATAAAAGGGTTATGGTTCAAAATAAGGATGATGAACAAATGTCTATTAGAATGATTAGATATGATGATGAGCATGAGGATTTCAATATAGTTATTACTAATGAGAAAGGTATTACTTGGACTAAAATGAAAAGGGAAATAGAAAAATTGCAAGAAAAACATGGTGGAGATTTGAGTGTTGATATATATAATCAGACGAATGATGGCTTTTTATCAATTTCAAAAATAGGTGATGGAATCATCTTTACGGATGAAGATTTTACAGAAGATGAAGGAGATTTTGAACCGGCCACCGTAAAAGAAGTGATTGAACATCTTGAGGATTATGATGACCCAGATGAACAAGAGGTTGGAGTATTCGTGAATATTGAAGATGAAGATGGGGATGCATTATGGACAGAGGGAGAATTGGGTATAATAGGAAGGGATTATGATGATGAACAGCAAATTGTGATTCAACCCGATGAGGCATTGACTCAAGCATCAGAATCTTTTGAGGCCGAAGTGGATTATACTAAGATGACGGTCAAGCAACTAAAGGTTGAATTGAGGTCAAGAGGTCTAAAGTTAAGCGGTAAGAAGGCCGTTCTGCTTGAAAGGCTTAGGTTAGACATTGTGGAAGGTGGCGATTGGGAGAATCCAGATAAGGTTGATTACGAAAAGGATATTCGGGAACAACAGAAAGCCGATAAGCAAGCAGAATCCTTTAATGCTGAAGGCATTTGCCCTCTGTGTGATACAGGAAAAATGGATATTTATACGGAATTGTGTAATACTTGTGGTCATTGTGCGGCTGGTTGTGGTGTTATGGCTGGTCAAGGTTGTCAATGTTTGGGTGCAGAATCCTCCATACCTTCTGGTGAAGTCCTCACCGATGCAGAAGTCCCACCTATGCTCTTTGAACAATATATTCCGCCCGAAGTATGGAATCACATTAGCGATTCAGATAAAGAAGAATATATCAGAACCGAAGATGAAGGGCTATTATCTTGCCCCGATTGTGGATTCACTAAGGCTGATTTGAGAACCACCAATGGTTTTTGTTTCGCTACGGATGCTTCTAGCCCTGTTTATGATGAGGATGCAAGTTGCCCATACAGTAAGATGTTCGCACCATTACATTGGATTGAACCCAAAAATGTATATAGTGAGGGCTTTGAAGATGCAGTAATTGATAAATTATACACTAATACAGAAGAACATAGTGCTGAAAGTGCAATTACCTTAAATACTCCCGAAGATTTTGTTAAAACACATACTACAACCATCAGTAAGGAATTATATGGTGAAATCGGAGATGATTTACCCGAAAGCGTTTCAATCAATTATTCAAAGGATGGTAGTAAAGTAATTTTAGGCTACTTTGATAGTGATAAGAGGTTTATTGAAAATATTTCTGGAATGGAGAGTGGAAAAAATATGGAAGCAGAAGATAATGAAAACGCATTTTCAGCAGAAGAAATGTTGAGAGCAGAATCCGATAGAAGAAAACAATTTTATGTTCAAGCCTTAGATAATATAGGGGCTGATTTTGAGGCCGAAGATGATGATGATGATGAATTAGGTAATATGGGTCCATTCACTCAAGACTTTGAAGCACTTTCATTTAGTGATTGGGCTGAACAGGAACAGACTTCGCATGGAAAAGATGTTGAGTTTGATGAGTGGGTTGAAGATGAATCCGCTAAACACGGCAAGGATTCCTTTGATGATTGGGCAGAACATGAGAAGCAATCCCATGAGGCTCGGTTTGGGGCTGAAGAAAGTTGGTGGATGAGTATGAGAAACTCATGTGGTAATAATGATTGTGATGATGGGCATTGTCCTAATTGTGGATGTTGTAAGAATTGGGCAATGGATGAAGATGAGGATGGAAGAAGAACGGGTATGAATTATTGTGGAAGTTGTAGCCATAGATTTAACGCAGAATCGTTTGAGGCTGAACAAGTTAGGTGTGCAAGTTGTATGCTTAAATGTGATAGAGAGGGTGCAACTGTCATGGGTGGAAGATTCATTTGTGATGTGTGTCAAGAAGATGATTTTTATGCAGAATCAGTTGAGTTTCACGAAGAAGAATTATACACTCAAGGTGATGAGGATATATGTGTTAATTGTAATGGTGTAGGTGGCCGGAATGTCTGGATAGGTAATGGCAGTATTGTATGTAATACTTGTAAATATGAGTTAGCGGAACAATATGATATGCCCTCTGAAGAAGTTGAGAAAAGGTTATTCAGTTGGGATTCTGGAACGATGGCTGAAGCCCCAACATCTGTAAAACAAGTTGAGAAGAAAGACAATAACAATCTATTATTTGGGCTATTGGCTCTTGGTGCGGGCATTGCCGTCATAGCACCTAATCAAATCAAGAGGATTTTCGGTAAGTAAGGTGGTAATGTGAATGGCAAGACAATCGAAATCCAAGATGAGTAAAAAGGCAAGAGATTTCGTTTCAGAAAAAATCAAGACCATAATGCGTGATTTTGATAAGACAGGCAAAATAGGCAACAGTAAGCCATCTAATAGAAGTGCCGCCCAAAGGCAAGCAATCGCCGTAGCGTTCAGTATGGCTAAACGAGAAGGTCATAAGGTGGCTAAGGGTGCAGAAGATTACCATAATGAGGTATTAGCCTTAGAAGAAGCCTTTGACCTTGAAGAAAAGGATTTCGCTCTTGCTCAAGAATGTGTTGCCGAAAATGGACACGAATTTTCTGAAAGTATGAATAAGATACTTGAAACATTTATGCCTATATTATTAGAAGATAACGCACCTACGAATCAATATTTTAGGAGAAATCAATATATGGGGCATAATAATATAAATGTCGGCAATGTAGGATTTTTGCATACTATATTAAACATGGCTTGTAATCCTCACAACTACAACTTAGATATTGAACCTATGCCGCTTGAATGTTCCCGGTGTGGTGCTGTGGATTCAAGGCAAAATAATAGGTGGAGGCATCCAACACACCCCGGCAAAAACTTTCAGCAGATTATGGCAATGGGAATTACTACACAATGTAAATTATGCAGTATGAACCATCCCGTCAATCAAGAGGCACAACATGGAGTAGGATTATGTGTTCCATTATATGATGAAATCACAACCTGTGAAGAATGTGAGGCTCAAGCGTGGCTTGGTGAGGGTCTAGATAGGCATATATATATAAATATAGGAGAGCCAAACCAACAACAGATATTACTTTCTTCTATTGCTACTTGGAAAAATCAACACGGTAAAGGGAAATGTGTTGCAGAAGCAGAAATACATTGTGGACATTGTGATTTAACTTTTACTATTGGTCAAGGGAATCAATGGCATTACAAGTCTATGGACTACTTCATGGAATTACATGGTAGTCAAGAAGATGAAAAGGAATTAGATGCAAAAGGTGAGTTAGATTATGATTTGTGTTGGGGTTGGAAAGGATATAAAATTAAGGTAGCAGATATGAAAAAGTATGCTAGGAATTTTATGGGATTAGCACCTAATGAGTTTAATGCCAGAAACCGAGATGAATTATTGTTTATGTTAATATCCAATGAAATTACACCACTTGAAATTGTGCGTATGAAAAAGGAAAAAAAATCTGGTGCAACACCCGCACCAGCCGCAAAGCCAGCCAGCATTGAAGAATTAAGCCCACAAGAAATCTATGGCTTGTTATCTAAAAAACAGGGTCTTTTTGAAAACTTGATGAATTATTATCACCAACAACACGGTGCTGAAGGTGAAGAAGGGACAAAAAATATTGATATTGTTTTAGACAAAGGAAGTTTTGTGAGGACTACTTATCCTTACCCTGCGACCCCTCAATCATCCTATACAACTAAGATAGCAGGTGGTAGGGATGTGCTTTTCAAAAATGGCATACTGACCGTGGATATAATTAATGAGGATGAAGAATCAATTGGTTTCGTAATTAAAAGGTTTAGAGGTGATGGAATCTTTTTTGATACGGGTGAAAAATTAAATGAGCATAAGGATTTGGAAGGGCGAGTGATTTTAGATTTAGATAAACAATTATTTCAAAGAGAAGGAAAGATATGGCAAGAAATGGTTGGATGGGATGAAAAGGATAACACCCCTAAAAGGAATGACGATTGGGAAAACTTAAGTTGGGATGCAGAAGGAACATATATTTCAATGATTGGGGATGAGGAAGAAATTACGAGAATGGATAATTATAGAGGAGGTATTAAAGCACCAACAAGGATAACAGATACAGTTATTCCTATTTTATTTGGTGCGGCTATACTTTACATAATATCTGCTATACCGTCATCAAGTGCGGAGTGAAGTAAATATAAACATTACCCAAACCCTTATATAACGGTAAGGATAGATTAAAAACATGGATGAAAAGACTACCATATCGGCTACCGATGAACAGGCTAGGTTGGCTTGGAGAGGGATGTTGATTCCAGCCGTAGGGTCTGCGGCGTTCTTTGCATCTATGCTAACTAATATATTCAAGACACATAAAAGACATGGATTTCCAAAAAATGCATTTAGACACACCGATTATCTATTGATGGCGATTCCTTTTATTATCGTTCCTTTAGCATTATTGGATGGTATTAATGGAGAAACTCAAGAAAGAGGTGCGTAATTATGGACTTCTATAAATATCGTGCCGAAGGAGATAAAGAAGATGAAGGAGATATGATACCTTCTGAAGAAAATGAAATGGTTGCAGTTTTACATGAAGTCATAGAAGATGGAATTAATTATTATAAAGATATGTCTTTGGGTGGAACGAGAGGGCAACGACAATATTTCATGGGCATGATTAATGCATTGAATATAACTCTAAAGGAAATAAATCAATTAGGTCCGGCTAAGGGTTTAATGAGAATCAAAAAAGTCCACCGAAAACGGGTGCATGATAGGATAAAACACAGAAAAACAGAAAACCTCCCATTCGATGCTGGTCTTTTAGATGGATTCGATGAAGCCGCACATAGAATCCTTGAGATGACTTATCCACTTTATATTGGTTCTGGATTTTCAAAGTCTTTTCAAGAAGGTATGAGGGCAGAAGAAGAAAAAGATGATGAGTATATTATGGATGAGGTTTTTCATAATTATGGTTTTATGTCTAATAAAATGATGTTAGGGGGTCTTGCTATCATTATTGCTTTGGCTAAATTAGCCCAATTAACTGTGGACACTTTAGTTACAGCCCAAAAACTAGATTCTGAGGTGAATTAAAATGGCTGAAGGGTGTCCGTTATGTGGTAAAATGAAACCTCATTGTGTAAATATTTGTGATACACATGGGGGGTCTGTGAAATGTAAATGTGGAAAACAGGGCTGGTCTATTTGTGCATTCTGTGAGGGAGTGACTTGTGAGCCACATACACTATCAACAGGAAATACTCCTTGGGATGATACCATTTGTCCCGATTGTGCAAAAGTGGAATGGGAAGCAGAATC
>ERZ1046148.1279-NODE-1279-length-12941-cov-5.656216_pt1 | contig 12941 bp, 8 predicted proteins | sample MGYA00383090_ERZ1046148 | MGnify/ENA primary metagenome ERZ1046148 (study PRJEB29581, sample SAMEA5548360) | metagenome | biome: marine; feature: coastal; material: water | depth 25 m | study: Short-term variability in the microbial, nano- and picoplankton...
AAATAGCGCGCCCGACCCGCTTCCTGACGTGGAAGTTTGAGCTAAGTTGGAATAATTTCGGTTGGGTAGCCAAGCACCCCCGGGATTCTGCGTCCAACTTACCGGTTGGATGCTGGAAGTCGGCGGGTTTATGCTAGAGGGAATAGCTCCAGCTGGTATGGTTCCAGAGCCTAGCTTTTGAACCTGAAGGGTTCTTCCGGCCATTTTTTTATCGTTTCTAAACTCGTCGTATACGCTAATTACATCGCCGGGCCTTATATACATTCCTTCTTGGCCTGCGGAAAATGATATTGATTCCGTTTCCAGTATTTCACTTTTTAGTATCCATTCTCCAAATCTTTTAGCTTGCGCTTTGCTCGTGCAGCCAATAGCAGAAGTCTCTACTTCTCTTATTCCGTATCTTTGTATGCCAGCTTGGTCTTCTGTGTATGAAATTGCAGGTTTATATAAGTTATTTTTGTCGGAATATCTTACTATTGCCACAGTGTGTCTGGCTTTTTTCGCAGAAGATGTATAGGTAAATATTCCGTCTATTGCGTTAGAAGTATTAAAATGGTAGATTGGGTCCTTGGGTCTATCTTGAGAGACATATATGTTTCCGAAAGCATAATAAGCGATGGCCCTAAACGCGGAAGCTAAGTCGTTAACGACTTTAAAGGCCTCTTCTCTTGACGTAATAATATGATTTAAGGTGAACCTAGGCTCTAACCCTCCTTTTCCGTCAGAGACCAAGACATCACAGTATTTAGCTATGTCGTATAGCGTCCACTTGTCAACGAATTTGGAATCTACATAGTCACCCAGTCCGTATCTATTATTAGTAAGAAGGTCATAAAAACACCAAGCTGGGTTATTTGTCCATTCTTTTTCAGCTTTGAAGCACCCGTCCCAAAAGCCTGAAGACTCATCATACTTTCTTAATAAAGGCTTGTAGTTATTGGGGATTTTTACTTTTAATAGTTTGGTGTCGTAGTGTCTCGATGGTATTCGCGAAAAGAATTCGGCGCTATACCTTGAGTAAACCATCGCGCAGTAAGGGTACCTAAGCTTAGAATCGTAAACCTCAATGATTGAATCTACGTAGCTATCATTTTTTAAAAAAGTATGAAATGAGTCTGGGGTAAGTCTTACTATTTTAATTTCCCATCCCTGAAAATAGTCTTTGCGAGCACCGTCTCTCTCGCTGTTACTAAGGGCTATTTCTACGCTTCTTATATAAGGCTCTTCTATTCTGCCGAAAATTTCTTCTTCTACGACTGGTTTTTTTGGCCAAGGAATAAAAAGGTCTTCGTCAGAATTGTCCGTACGAGAGCCCCCTTGTTTTCCTTTGAAATTTTTCGTGTCGAACATCGGACGGACGTAAATTTGATATTTAACTTTGCGAGCTCGCATGTCGCCACCGCCGTACTCCTGTTGCGTGCCTTTCTTCTTAGTGCCTTCTGGTTGCGCAAAAAACCCTATCTTTTCCTCGTCGCCGTCGAACACTTTAATATCGTCTTTTTGATCGTCTTGTATGCTTTCTAAAAGTTTTGTGACTTTTATATTCACTCTTACGGCCACGCACTCTTTGTTCGATACAGTGTATATTTTTGCATTTCTATCAATGTCCCCTAGGATAATGGGAGAGTTCCGGGCGCCGTTTCCTAAATAGGCAGGGGCTCCGTCGCCGCCGTGATAGTATCCCGGAGTTTTTCCTTCTCCGAGCTCTATGCTTGGGCCGAATAGTCTTTCTCCAATGTTTCTGAATAGAGTAAGCTCAAACCCATCTTGACCTTTAAAGTTTTTATCGTTAGGTAGGTTAGGATTCAGCGCGGGGAGTTTTCCCTGCGGTGTTCCTTCTGTCCACTCTACGTTTACTTCTTGGAAGTTGTAAAATCCGTTTTTATCTACTACTGGAGTTTCGTTCCAGTAAATAGATCTTAAATACCCTAGTTTTTCGCTACATGATCCGTCTTTGTCTAAGGCGGTGTAGGGTTTGAATGAATAGGTTTGATATCCGATTTCCCCAGCGTTTCCAGCAAAATGATGCTCGCCTTTTACCAGCCCTTCTATTTCTCCTTCTGACAACAAATCGGCAACGTCCAGAGTAGATAAAGAAGTATAAAGTGTTTTTTCATCTTTTGCATGAGACACCCCTACCTCGTCTAAAATAGGCGTTCTTGGTTCTGCTCCGTCTTTGTCCATTTTTACTTAATAGCCTTATCTCAGGTCTTTTTCTTGAGGATCATACCGCTCATTGAATCCCCCGCGTCCGTCTGAAACTATAATAGTAGGTGGGGATACGTTTTTATGAGGAGCGCAATCATCCGCTTCGGAAGATTGTTCATTAATCTCGGCAGCTCTTTTGCTCATCATGTTTTGAAGTGTTCCGTAGTGAATACCACCCCCAGTTGCTTCGCTTTTATTTCTGATTTTATCGCGATAGTCCAAGCCATAGTTTTCTCTTCCCCAGTGATCTTTTCCGGTAAGGTCGCTTGAGTTTTTCTCTCTTCCTGACTCGACGTCATAGGTATCTACACTTGACTGAACAACCTGACTGCCGACCATTAATCTTCCGTACCCAATAAAGACCGGACCGCCCTCTCTTACCGTATTTACCGGCCCGGCAAAGAGATAAGACGTACGACCTCCGCCTTCTATTTCTCGAAAATCTCCAAATTCGGGCATGGGGGTAAGCAGGTTAGCAACACCCGCCGCTACTAAGCCTAAACCTCCGGCAATGAGAGCCATTCCCATTGGAGTAGTAGCTCCGAATGTAAAAACCCCCAAGACTATTAAAACGATCCCAATAATTATAGCAAATATGTCTTTACTATCGGCGCCCTCAACTACTGGCACAATGTCAATGCTTTTTAAATTTTCAAAGTCTCTAATAAGCTCAGAAGATTGCACTCCTTCTTTTGTGTTTATATCTTTTTCTTTGTCGTATAAAAAATCTTTTTCGTTTATCAAGACTCTATATTTTATGTTTTGCTTGTCGTTTTTGATTAAGCTTTTGTAAAGTTTTTTACTTTGACTTTCTATGGCTCTCATAGCCTCTCCTATTGAAGAAACTGCCATTTTCCAAGATTCCCTGCCTACCTGTTTGCCGAGAGCTCCGTGAAGTTTTATGTTTACTAAGCTGCTGTTCATTTTGAATACCTATACACGTCTATTAGTTTGGATCTATAAAATCTACCCAAGTCTTCGACTGTTGGGTGCCTGTTGACTGGGTGATGGTAGATTTGGTTGTCTCCTACCAAAACAGCCCAGTGGTCGTAAAGAGGCGAAAAGCTTGACTTGAATATAGAAAAGCATAACACGTCTCCTTCTCGCATGCTGTCTTTGTTTATTTTTTTAAACTTATTGTTAACGTTTAGCACGTCTTCTATTAAATTAGGAAATTTCTCGGGCCAACGAGAGTCTCTTGAGTTATATTTTCCTACAGTGAGTATGTCGTTTTTTATTTTTACTCCTTTTTCTTCTAGATAGTCTACAACTAACATTATACAGTCTGCTACGCCCCACTTAAACTTTTTAGACAGGTTGCTTACTCCATTTTTTTTATGTTCGTAAAGATGAAACGAATCGTTTTTTATGTTATATAAAACATAGTCTACTTGGTGTTTTTTACTGTTTTCTTTGTCTCCTATGCTGAATTCTTCGTTGTCAGAAATATGAGAGTGGTAGACGGCTTTTATTTCGCCACATAAGGACGCCTTAAGATAATCTTTTGGGTTTAGCGAAAAAAAAGTTTGCTTGTTTTCGGCAGAATTCCTGCACTCAAAGGTTTCGAGGTCAAATTTTTCTTTTGTTTGCACTATCAGACCGCAGCATTCTTCGCTTTGGTTTTTTAAAGCGTGTTCTTTGATTCTTTCTTTTGTTTCTTTTGAAATAATCATCGTATTATGTTAGCGTTTGCTCTAGTCTGGTCGCGTTTGGAAAGCCTCCGTATTGAAGCTCCCCTTTTACAAAGTCTTTTGTTTCTCCTATTTCAACTGCTCCTTTTGCTCCCCACCTTTTTCTGCATGCGTACAGGGTTTTTGAGCACATGTCCGAGATCCAGTAGTCTGGGTTCGGGGGAGCGTATTTAGAAACCCCGGGCGGGGTTGATTTGGGGATATTGGTTTTAGCGACAAAGTAATAGTTGATTTCATTTTTTGTCATTTTGACATATTCTCCTATTTTATATTCTTTATTTGTCCATTTTCCCATAGGTTTCAGTTCGGCTACCCCCAAAATTCTTTTTATGTCTTCGTCTCTTATTGTGGCAACGGGGGGAGCCTTTTCAGGGAGGGCCAGCTGGCTATCTCTTATGCCGCATTTAGCTAAGAGGGGGCTCATTGTGCCGGGGCCAGCTATAATGTCGGGCGGCCCGAGACTGTTAACGGTTAAGTCTGCAGTTGCAGAAGCATTGCCCGGATCGGCGAATGTGAGGTTATCACCTACTACGTATCTACTCCCGCCAGACACCCAAGTGAAAGTTGGGGTTCCATTATCATCCACTCCCACGTTAAATAGCGCGCCTGACCCTCCTCCTGACGTGGAAGTTTGAGCTAGGTTGGCGTAAGAAGCGCTTGGTACCCAAGCACCACCCGGATGCTGCGTCCAACCAGACAAAGCCACAGCTGATGAGCCGAACTTTGTGCTTTCTTTTTGCTCATAAAAACATCCACATCCCCTATAGGTAAAGCTGCATTTTTGAGCAAGAACAACCCTTCTTGGGAGCTTAATTCCTTCCACGTCTATTAACGCGCTTAGTTCGTATTCTAGGTTTACTTTGTTTTCGTTAGATTTTCTTTCTATATAAAAAACATCTCTTGGGAATTCTGCGTAGGGGTCTGGTTCGTATTCATCTGGAAAGGGGGAAGAGTAGACTCCTTGCGTCGAGTCAACTTTTTGGCTTATGTCGGAGAAGTTTTTAGCGTCTAAATACTTTGCAAAAGTTCTTATTCTTGTTACTTTTGCGCCTATTATGTCTCCGTATTTATGAACAGCTCTTCTTAAGATGCTCAAGGCTTCTATTTCTTCTTCTTTCTGCGCAGTTATCCTTAAGGAAGGAGTCGGAAGAGTTCCTCTTGAGCTTATGTCAAATCCTTCGGCTTGGATTGGTGCTGGGAAATAAGTTTTTCCTTGCCAGAATATATAGGAGTTGATAGCTTTTACATTGTTGTGAAACCTTAAGATGTTAGCGCTTTCTACGTCGTCATCGGCACCCCCAAAAGCTATGCCTATATCTTCTCCGTCATCGACTAAAGAAGAGCCTATGCTTTTAACCACAGAGGTTAAGTCGAACTCAAAAAGATGTATTAAAGAAGAGGGGGAGAGGCTAGTAGCTTCATACATCAATGACTTGATGGATTTTTTAGCCTGTTCTTTGTCTCTTATATGATAATCTTTTGCCATTATCTGTTTACCTCAATGAATTCAGCTGATATTGTATAGTTATTATAGAAGACAAATTCGCTATTCCAACTTTTACATACAAAAAGTTTCTTGTACCCAACGTCGTTATGAGGCTCAGGAAGATCTTCGAAGATAAAAGACTCTACTGCTTTTCTAGCTTTTAAAAAATGGTTTATCGCTTTTGATTCTTTTATGTCTCTGTGCTCAAATCTAAGAGAAAGCCTTAAAAAGTCGTTAAAAATTCCGTCTTGAAACCTTTGCTCATATCCGTTGCCGAAAACTATGTTTACCGTTTTAGGGCTATGTTCTACGGTCGTGTTATAAGAGGGATTCCAAATAAATTTTGGTTTATTTTTTCCGTTTGAAGCAACAGTAACCCCACCCCAGAGAGGGGAATCTGAAGAAGGGGTGTTTGCTAGGTTATTATTTGATGTACTATAGTAATATTTTACGCTTTTAGGGACATTTGAGGGGGTAAAGCGTTCAAATTTGGCTACAATGTCGTCTTTAGAGTAAGTAACGCCACTGTCATGCTCCGTAATGTTATAAATACTGTTTTCGTCAGCCATTTTTCCTTAAACCTCTCAAAATATTACACTAAAAAGTGTAAATAGAGTAGATGTTGTCAAGGATAAGGAGAGAAGGTCAGAAATTGGCGGTAAACGGAACTGGTATTAACGCAGTTCAGAGCCTTTCTTTTGGCTACGAGTCAACAGCGCAACCGATCACGACGCTGGGCCTCAATAAGGTTGTTTATGCCCCCGGAGCCCCTCAGACAGCGTCTATTCAAGCAAATAGCTTAATGGTCTATGACGATTTCTTTATACAGTTCACAGGAGAACTTCCGTTTAGCGGTCAGGTAGACTATAAAGATCAAAACGTAAAATTCACAGAGGCTTACTTGACCTCCTATTCTTCTTCTTGTTCTATAGGAGAGATCCCGTCTTTAGGCATGGGCGCTGACATTTACGGAGAAATGGGGACAGGTGATTATTTAAATTTTGAAACAATAACTCCTCACGATACGGAATTAAAAATAGCTGGCTATAACTCAATAAATATAAATTTAGACGAATTCAATACAAATAGAGTAAATAGTTATTCTTTAGATATTCAAACACCAAGAACTGCTGTTTATGCTTTTAACGATAAAACCCCATCCGAAGTGGTTTCCGAATCCCCTTTGGATATAACGATGCAGTTTTCAATAGACGCAGATGATTATAAAATAAAAAACATTAGATTTGTCCCAGAAGAAACTTCTTTTAGGAACGTTTCTATATCTATAAACAAAAACAACTCAACGGAAAACATCAAAACCTTCTCGTTCAGGAATATGCTTTTAGTGTCCGAACAGTATCAGTCAGATATGAACGGGAACGTACAAATAAGCTTTGTTTTAAAAGGAACAGTATTAAGAGTGTAAAATAGAAAAATGGCTTCGATAAGATATGATCAAATTCCGCTGACGATTCAGTACGGTTCTCGGACCGAAAAGATCTTAGCGTACGACTGTTCTCTTAGCGAAACTGCGGATTTGCAGCCAGTTTACTCAATTGGTAAAAAGGGAGTTGCGGAGCAGACCCCTCAAGGAGCTAGGACTGCGAGTGTCTCTTTTTCCTATACCCCTGTTCTTACAGGTATTACTAACGAAAAGTTTAAGTCGAAGGGCGACTATAATATAATAAACGGCGTTGCGGATGAACTAAAAACGACAAAGGCTTCGCAATCTTTTGGTGTATCTTTGATGTTCGGCGGTATAAGCGGAGAGGGGTTGCTGACTTCTTACTCTGTTTCTCTTGAACCTTACGCCCCTGTTCAATGCAGTGTTAACTTTGAGCTTTTTGGCTCGGGGGAAAATATTCCAGCGTCTGGAGAGCTCAAGGCTCAGTCTTTATTTAGAAGTCCCGCTTCGGATTTGGCCTCTAAGGTAGGGCACTCGGCTTATTCTTCTTTTATGACCGCTCAGTCTCCGGCTACGATCACAAGCTCTGATGAAACAGGTATTTTGAAATCGGTTAATTACTCTATAAATTTTAATTATGAGCCTGTTTATAAACTGGGACAAGAGTTTCCTTCAACGTTTTTGTACCATTCAGCTACAGAGGAAGCGAGGTTGATGGAAAATGTTTATGAAACGGGAATTGCTTTTACTGGTAAGTCTGAAAAATTTCACTTAGACGTAAAAAGTATAGATAATAATAATACTATTTCTGTTAATATGGAAAACCCTGTTTTAATGAGCACTCAACTAAGAGTTAGTTCTAATGGGGTCGCGGAAACCGAAAAAACTATAAGGAGTTTCTATTAATGATTTTTGCCGCTAAAAACATAAAGCTTAGTTTAAACGAGGTCGACATCCTAGCGACTCAGTGCTCTTTGGATCTAGCGACTTCAATTGACCCTAGGTATGACGCAGGGGAAAGGCATTCCCGAAACTATTTCGCTTCTAACGGAATGGGCTCGACTCTTTCGTTTTCTCATTACTTAACCGGGGACTTGGATAAGATAAAAACTTTCATAGGCGGCCAAGGAGAGCTAAGAGGCTCCGATGACAGAAGCAATGAAGGGAGTATTATAACCGGAAGCTTCGGCGGGTTAACTTTCACGAGCGGTTATCTTACTAGTTATACCCTACAGTTTTCTCCTAACTCGCCCGTTGTGGCAAATTCCACTGTTGTTTTCTTTGATGATCTAGACGGGGGCTTTACTCAAACAGAAGAAGAAATCCCAAAAGAGCAAATTCTAAATTGTAAAAATATAACTTTTGAAAATACTTCCGCTGTTAAGATAGGAGAAATAAACGATTTTCTCGAAGCTACGTATAGCTATACGTCCGAAATCAATCCGGTTTACTCGGCGGGCAGGACGGTCCCTGATAGAATTTACTTTGGGAAAAAGTCTGTTGCAATGGGAATACAAGTAGATAACCCCACTGGGCATATGCCATATAACGGAATTGAAGGTAATTTTAAAATCAATTTATCAAAACATGGAAGCTCGACAAACGTTGAAAACTTTACCTGTTTCGGGACTTTGCAATCAAGAGCTATGCGGGCTAACGTTGGAAGCAAAGTGTCTCATCAGTTAGCTATAATAACCCATAATCATACCCAAACGACTAATGTCCTTGGAATAAAGTCTACGGCAAGACCAGTGTTTCCCGGAGCAGAAGAAGACTATCACACTGACACAGTGCCGTTAAACCGATTACAAAGTCAACAGGAATAAAGTAACTACTAAAATGTCAGAAGTATTCCATCCAAATTCAGGCTTTTTTATAAGCGGAAGCGATCTCGAAACTACCAATAGGCTAAAATGGGGAGACGTAAACATAAGTCTAGATAGGCTGTTGCACCAAGGGTCAACAGGCGTAAGCGGCGCGCTGACTCCGGATATACAAACGAGCGAAGTTTTTGTTATTGATGCTGACGGGTCTGCTGTAAGCCTAGGAGAACAAACGGTAAGATTAAAAGAGGTAGATAAAATATCTGTAAATACCATTTCTCCTGCTTTCGGAGATGGAAATCCGTTCATGAGGTTGACCATTAATGGGTCTAATTTTTATAGAATAACCAATGTTAGATTTGGCGGAACCGAATCTGTTTTTGAAACAATATCCCCAACAGAAATAGAAGCTTCTGTGCCGATTGATGCTAGGTATGGGAAAATAGAAGTTCATTCTTCTACTAGATCAGGAGAAGCTGGCACTACATATAACACTGCCAGTTCTCCGAATTATTTTTCTCCTAAGCCTCTAATGCGTAGCATCAGCAAGAAAAGCGCGCTTCCCGAAGAAGTTTTAACTATTGAGGGCTACTCTTTATCTTCTGTTGACGGGGTGAAGTTCTTGCCTTCTGATGACATTGTTCTTCCTTTTAATGTTACGAACAATTCTCTCAAGGTAGCTGTTCCTTACGGGGCGACTAGGGGGGGGTTAGTTTTGCTAAGTAGCAAGGCCGGGGCTAGTTTAAGTGTTGTTGGCCTAGGCGAAGACAATCAGTTCGTTCATTCTGTTGTTATAGATTCGATCGTTCCAAACAAAGCTTTAGCTGGACAAAGCATTACTTTAAACGGCTCTAACTTTTATTCTGAGACATTGTCATCTACAAGCGAAGATTTCGTAAAGGTTAATTTTGGAGGAATAGATTCAACAGAGGCGTTTAAGCTTGTCGACTCTGAGAAGATCACGGGAACAATCCCGTTGGGTGTTCCTACTGGAGAAAACTGGGTTTCATTGTACAGTGAGGTTGGCGAAATATACCCTTTAGGGAATACCATAACGGTTTCTGGGCAGGCTCCGGCTATAAGCAGTTTTAACCCTTCGTATGGAGTTACTGGAACGAAGGTCTCAGTTGCGGGGGAGAACCTTATTGGGATTAATAAAATTACTTTAACTGATGAGTCAGATAGTACCAATTCATTTTCAGTAACTGGGTTAGGGATTTCAACCAAATCAAAAGGCAAGGGGTTAATAGCGTCTAGTCTTCAAAACAGGATGGAAGTAGAGATCCCTACCGGGTTTCAATCGGGGTATAGTTCAGGGGAAGGAAGGATGTATTTAAAAGCTCAAGTAAGCGGGGACTTTGGGGTTAGTAATACTTTAAGGAGCGGTTTTCTAGTTGTCGGTAGACCGATTATAGAAAGCGTTGTGGGGGGTACGAGTCTCACAAGGGAACCTTCTTCAACCGGGTCTTTAAGTGGTTTAAATTTGCTGAAAAATGCAAAAATAAAAATATCCGATTCGGTTACATCGGAGGATTTGGGCTTCGTCATGTCGACTGGAACTGAAATGAATACTTTTGGTCAATTTGTTAAAAACTTATTTAAGCTTCCGCCCTCTTTTAGTACCACCGGGATTAAGTTAAAGGTATTCGGTTTAGGAGGGGAGAGTAATTTATCAGAAACCATACCTGTTTATAAAAAGCCTACGTTTAGCGGCTTCACTCCTCTTTCAGGAGAGGCCGGAACAGCTGTTTTTGCGAGTGGTTACTTCAGCGGGTTAAAGCCGAGCGGAGTCTTGTTGGGTGACGTAGTCGCTAAGGATATAGCTTTTTCAGGAGGTTCGACAGGTATATCTTTCTTGGTTCCAAGTGGCGCTAACTCTGAGTTTTTTAAGGTCATGACAAGTGGGGGGGGTCATGAGTCTAAAAACAAATTTTCTTTAATGCCTGACAGACCTGACTTGACCGGACTGTCTCCCAGTTTTTCTTCTCCTTTGTCTTATTCTGTATTTGGGGAAGGTCAGAGGTTGGATATATTTGGGGCAAATCTAAATTTGGTTGACGAAATAGTGTTTTTCGATCAAGCGGGCGGAGATGTTTCTAAAACTGTTTTCGCTTCAAAGAGTGCAAATAGAATATCTTTAAATCTTCCGGAGAACGCTTATTCTGGTGTAGTGAGATCAAAGGACAGGTTTAATAGAATGAGCACAGGAACAAGCAGTTTTAATATTGCAGAGTTTTCTGGAGCTTCTGGTTATTATGCTAAGTTCGAGGAGGATATTTCTTTTAGCGGTAAGTATTTTTCGGGATTAAATGCCACTTTTCAAGATGAGTTTTTAAGCGGGGTTTCTGGGGTTTATCAGTCCACCTCAGAAGAGTCTGATAATGGGTTTACTTTTATAACAAAAGTTCCTAGGGATATAGTTCCTTCAAGAATAAAGTTTAGCGGAAATAATAACGATTCTATATTTATTACAAACGAGACATTCTTCCCTCTCCCAACGATAACTGGAGTAAGCGGTAACTCAAGCGACAACGGGCTTACTCTTAATTCTTCTATTAGAGTCTCTGGCGTAAACTCTTACGGGGGTTATCAGTCTGGAGACGCTGTAATTGGGATAACTGGAGGCGGCAAGCATTCGTTTCTTCCCGTGAATAGTTTCTCTAGGGTAACTGGGAGTGATGGAACGAAGTCTTCTGTGTTTGATTTAAGCGTTAGTGGAGGTTTTACTGGCAGTGGGCAGCTGTTCATTATGAGCCCTTGGGAGGATTATAAGTCTCCGGATTTTGCCTTCCCTTCTTCTAAGACTAGTGAGTATTTAAGTAGTATAGTAACAGATAATTATTATAGAATAGTTTACCCTGCTCCTTCGATTTTAGGGTTAGCGAACACAGATATCGCGTATTCAAGCAGTCCAGCGGGCAGAAGGTTTAACGAAAGGATTTCTGGTTGGATTAGTGGAAATAGTCTTTCTCCTGTTACTGGAGTATTCTTTTCTGGTTATACTGGAAGCCCGGTGCTTGAGCAGGCGGCGGATTTTGTTGCTTTGTCTAATAATTTAATACAGTTTGCTCCGCCTTTCGGAAGCTACGGAGCGACCGGTTCAGCTGGCATAACTGGGTCGGGGGATATAATAATAAAATCCCCAGAAGGGGACGCGACGACAGCGGGAATGTCACAGTCGGGGGCGTTTTTAATTGCTCCTCTCTCCGTAGATGTGTTCTCGCCTCACGAGGGGACAACCGGCACTGTAATAAACTTGTATGATAACCATACAAGTGTAGGTGGTGCTGCCTCTTTAGATTATCTTTCTAAAATATCCTTCGAGACCGAAAATTACACCGGAGAAGCTAACGTTACTGTTTATTCGAGAGCCTACGCTACGACTACAGTACCCACTGTTTCTCTTTTTGAGGGTAGAGAGGCTACTCTTAGAGCGCATGGGCTGCTTACTGACCAAGTTATCGTAAATAATACCGGAGCAGGTTTAGCTGGCGTAGATGACGGTGTCTTTGCCTATAAGCCGTATAAGTTCCGTGTAATTCCCGACACTCCAGCAGTGCAGTTTAACGTATTAAGCGGTAGAGGAGCACCTGAAACAGGTCCAAGCAGGTCGTCGATGTTTACTATTGTGGAAAATATAGATGGCGTTGACTATTATGTTACGAAGATAATCAACCCAGACGGTAGGGAGATAATAATGAATACAGAGAAAGTATAAGGCCGCCTTAGTGAAGGGGTGAAATACTATGCAGTATTGACTAGCTGAACTAAGCACGACCTTTCTTTAGTAGCTCTTTGTATTTAAAGCAAACTACAAATCTATTTCTGGGGGTATGATTGAGAGTAGTCACATTCTCCATAAAAATAATTATCTAGTTGTTCGGACAATCTTACTTTTGCCACTTCAAGGTCCACTTCATACCATTCATTTTTTATGCGTTTGGCAAAACGGTTCATTTGTTCTTTTATGTTTTTTTCTGCTTGGAGGTATTCCGGATGCTGAATAGAATAAATAACTTCATAGTCTCTAAATGGAGAACCGGTTTGATAAGTTTGAAGTCGCTTTTTTAAGTTGCGGGTTGTTCCTACTTTTATCCATCCCGACCAAGACTTGTTCGTGATAATGTATAAATATCCCGAGGGCATAGAAGTTTTTTACCGTTTGAAGCAGGAGTCGCATAACAAAGCCATCTTCTCTTTGATTTTAACCCACATCAATTCGGTTTCTTCGAATCTTTTTTTGCATTTTGAACATTCTGACATTTACCAGAGTCTCCCCAGTTAATTACATCATAATTGCCCCTATATTGCCGAGAAAATCCTCCTCG
>ERZ1046148.1281-NODE-1281-length-12925-cov-11.056022_pt1 | contig 12925 bp, 10 predicted proteins | sample MGYA00383090_ERZ1046148 | MGnify/ENA primary metagenome ERZ1046148 (study PRJEB29581, sample SAMEA5548360) | metagenome | biome: marine; feature: coastal; material: water | depth 25 m | study: Short-term variability in the microbial, nano- and picoplankton...
CGCTTTTTTCTTTATCTTCTTCTTTATCTTCTTCTTTATTTTCTTCTTTTACTTCCTCAAAATCAGCATCAACAACATTATCGTCTTTTTTTCCTTCATCATTTTTATCGGTATCATTTGATGCATCTGGTTTTTTCTCTTGAGATTTATATATAGCCTCTCCTAGTTTCATCGAAGCTTGAACTAAAGTTTCTGTTTTTTTCTTGATATCTTCATTATCAGTCCCCTTTAAAGACTCTTTTAAGCTAGATGATGCGTCTTCAATTGCTTTTTTTTCAGCATCAGTAATTTTAGACCCATGTTCTTTAAGATTTTTCTCAGTAGAGTGAATTAAAGTATCTGCTTGATTTCTAACATCTACAGACTCTCTTTTCTTTTTATCTTCTTCTTTATTAGCCTCAGCATCTTTCACCATTTTTTCAATTTCTTCCTCATTTAATCCACCAGAAGCTTGAATTTGGATTTTCTGTTCTTTTCCAGTTCCTTTGTCTTTTGCTGAAACGCTAACTATTCCATTAGCATCAATATCAAAAGTAACTTCGATTTGTGGCACTCCTCTTGGAGCAGGCGCAATACCAACTAGCTCAAAATTACCTAACATTTTATTATCAGTTGCCATTTCCCTTTCACCCTGAAGCACTCTAATAGATACAGCAGGCTGATTATCTTCAGCAGTTGAAAACACTTGGCTTTTTTTGGTTGGGATTGTTGTATTTTTTTCAATTAGTTTAGTTGATACACCACCCAAAGTTTCAATTCCTAAAGAAAGTGGGGTAACATCTAATAACAGTACATCTTTAACGTCTCCTTGAAGTACCCCTGCCTGGATAGCTGCACCCATTGCAACAACTTCATCAGGGTTAACACTCTTATTTGGGTCTTTTCCAAAAAAGTTTTTAACCTCACTTAATACTTTCGGCATTCTTGTCATTCCACCCACCATTATAATTTCGTCTATTTCATTAGCTGTAATTCCAGCATCTTTTAAGGCTGTCTTGCAAGGGGGTAAGGTTCTAGCAATTAAGTCTTCAACTAGTGCTTCTAGCTTTGCTCTAGTCATTTTTAAATTAATGTGTTTAGGACCAGTTTTATCTGCGGTAATAAAAGGTAGATTAATATCAGTCTGTTCTGCCGAAGAAAGTTCGATTTTTGCTTTTTCTGAAGCTTCTTTTAATCTTTGAAGTGCAAGTTTATCTGATGTTAGATCAATTCCATTATCTTTTTTAAATTCTGCAATAAGATAATCAACTATAGAATTATCAAAGTCTTCGCCACCTAAAAAAGTATCTCCATTAGTTGACTTCACCTCAAATACACCATCACCCAATTCAAGAATAGAAACATCAAATGTTCCACCTCCTAAATCGTATACAGCAATTTTTTTATTTTGTTTTTTATCTAAACCGTATGCTAAAGATGCTGCAGTCGGTTCATTAATTATTCTTAAAACTTCTAATCCAGCAATTTTACCAGCATCTTTTGTTGCTTGTCTTTGAGCATCGTTAAAGTATGCGGGAACAGTAATTACAGCTTTAGTAACTTCTTGTCCTAAATACTTTTCAGCTGTTTCTTTCATTTTTTGAAGAATAAATGCTGATATTTGAGAAGGTGAATATTTTTTATCTTTAGCTTCAATCCATGCATCACCTTTTTCAGAATTTACAATTTTAAATGGAGCTGCTGTTATATCTTTTTTTACAGTGGGGTCTTCAAAATTTCTTCCAATTAATCTTTTTACAGCAAAAATTGTATTTTCTGGATTTGTTACGGCTTGTCTTTTAGCTGGTTGACCAACTAACTTTTCACCATCATCTGTAAAAGCTACAACTGAAGGAGTTGTTCTTGCTCCTTCTGCATTCTCTAAAACTTTAGGTTGGCTACCCTCCATGATTGATACACAAGAGTTTGTAGTTCCAAGATCTATTCCAATAATTTTGCTCATAATTTAAATTCTCTCTTTCATATATGTGTTAATTTTAATTCTACAAGTTGAACAAATATTATTATTTGTCTAAATTTTCCTTATTTTCCTCATCTTTTTGATCTTTTTTTTTTGAGACACCTACCAATGAAGGTCTAAGTAGCCTCTCCTTAATCATGAAACCTTTTTGAACCTCTTGAACTATTGTTCCTGGTTCTTTTTCATCATCCTCTATCTCCATCATCGCTTGATGTAAATTTGGATCTAATTTTTTGTTAAGACAATTAATTGGTTTGATATCATTTTTGGTAAAGATGGAAATCAAGTCTTTGTTAATTATTTCTAAGTGTTCTAGGGTTTTTTTTAGAGCCTCAGTTCCTTTGAGAACCTCATCACTTTCTAAAATTAATTTTGATCTTTCTAAATTATCAATTAAATTTAGAGCTTCTTTGGCAAAAGTAAAACCACCATAATCAAATGCATCATCTTTTTCTTTTTCAAACCTTCGTCTCTGATTTTCCATTTCAGCAAAAGTTCTTGCAAGCTTATCTTCTAATTCTTTTACTTTTTCTTCAGGAGTAGTCTCTGCTCTCGTTTCTTCTTTATTAATATTAGTTTGATTCTCTTTTGATAGCTTTTCAGTGTTGCTATTGTCCTCAGTAGACTGTTTTGTATTATCGTCTTGATTAAGGTTTTCCTCTTTTTCCATGTCAGCATATATGGTAAGAAATTTAAAAATTGCTAGGTATTAATGACAAAAATCTTAAAATTACTAATAGGGACCAATAATAAGGGTAAATTAAAGGAAATAAGAGATTTATTGCCCAAATATATAAAAATTTACTCAACTGCTGATTATAATCTTAAAAGTCCAAGAGAAGATGGTCTGACTTTTGAGGAAAACTCTCTCATTAAATCAAAATACTTTTCGAAAAAAACGAAATTAATATGTTTGGCTGATGACTCTGGGCTAGAAATAGATATCTTAAACAAGGATCCGGGAATTTACTCTGCAAGGTGGGGTGGAAAAAATGGAGATTTCAAAAAAGCTATAAAGAGAGTTTATAAAGAACTTTCTAAAAAAGACAAAAACTGGCAAAAGAAAAAAATTAAAGCAAGATTTGTTTGTGCTTTATCAATTTGTTTTTTAGATAAAAAAATTGTTTCTGTTCAAGGAAAAGTGGAAGGCTTCATTTCAAATGAACCAAGAGGTAAAAATGGTTTTGGCTATGATCCTATTTTTATACCAAAAAATAAAAAAAAAACTTTTGGGGAAATGCGTTTGTTACAGAAGTATAAAATAGATCATCGATCTGTTGCGTTTAAGAAAATTAAAAGATTTCTATAAGTTTTTTATTTTCTATTTTATAAAAATTTAACCGATGATTAATTTTGTTGTTTTTAATATCAAAAATACCAATTTTACCTTTGAATGAATTTTTCTTTTTGAAAAGTTTGTTTAAATTAGCAAGATTTGTTTTTAAAGATAAGTAGTAGACAAGACCAACAAGATCATAGCTTAATAGAGATAAATGAGATGGATATTCGTTAAATTCTTTAAAAAATTTTTCTTTATAATTATCAAAATTATTTTTATTTATTGATGGAAAATATATGGGCTGAATATTAGTCTCATTTAGTAGGCTTGAGTCAAACCATTGATTTAATGTTATAAAATACTTATTTTTAGGTGATACATCTGTGTAAAGAAGAGAAGTGCTTACACTTTTTAAACTTTCGTCAAAATCTGCAATTATTACTGCATCAAAATTTAATCCACCTAGTGAGTATCTTTTTTCTAATCTTTTGATTTTTTTTTCTTTATTTATGTCATTAGAGTTTTTAATTCTATATATTTCATCTTCTAAATTTTGTTTTCTAATTTTATAATTAGTAATTTTTTCAATTTGACTAGTTAATTTTGTTGGCTCTGTATTATAAACATAATCTTTAAAAATTTTAATTTTAGAATTTTTAATTCCTTTTTTTACTTCGAATTCATAGTCTTGCATTGGGGTTAGGAAAATAGTTCTTTCAATATTATTCATTTCTAAAAATTTTTTTATTGTATTAAGTTGTGAGGTGGAGTTAATACCTGCTGAAATTACATTTTTTGGAAGATCTAGAGTCTTATTGGTAAAAGATAAAAATGTAAGATCCTTCATTTCATCTAAATATGTTAGGCTTTCATAAAATATTGGACCTATGACAACCTTTACCCCCATTTCTTTTAGTTCAAATGCAGATTTAAGGGTTTGATTTGGTCTTGTAGCCGTGTCTTTTGGAATAATCTCTATTAAATCACTATCAATATCTTTTATAGCCAATGAAACAGCTTTAATAATTGATTGACCTAAATCTTTATTGTTACCAGTCATGGGTACCAAGAGACCAATTTTAATTTTTTCTGCAGCCACAACAGTATTAAAAAATGTCAAAATTAAATTTAGAAAGATAAAGAAAATAATTTTAGTAAGTTTACTCATTTTAATGATAGTATAATGCTTTTTAAGCTTAATTATGATCATAAAATCACAATCTCACATAAAAGATAATGAAAATGGTCTTTATATAGTATCAACCCCAATTGGAAATTTAAAGGATATTACTTTTAGAGCTATCGAAACATTAAAAAAATCTTCTTATATTCTTTGTGAAGATACAAGAGTTTCAAAAAATTTATTGGACAAATATGAAATAAAATCAAAATTAATTTCAAATCACAAATTTAATGAAACAAAAAACTTAAATAAAATTGTTGATCTTTTAAAATCCGGAGAAATAATTTCTTTAATTTCAGATGCTGGAACACCAAGTATTTCTGATCCTGGATCAATTTTAGTGAATGAATGTGTTAAAAATAATATTAAAATTATTCCTATTCCTGGAGCGTCAGCAGTTGCAACGGCACTATCAATAAGTGGTTTTTCAGAAAAATTTTTCTTTTATGGATTTTTACCTGATAAAAAACAAGCATTAATAAATGATTTAAAAAAATTTTCTAAGTTAGATGGATCATTTGTTTTTTTTATCTCCCCTAAAAAAATTAATAGAGTAATACCTGAATTAAAAAATAATTTTAGTGGTAGAAAAATAGTTTTTTGTAGAGAAATTTCAAAAATATACGAAGAATACATAAGAAAAGATATTGATGACTTGGAACTATTTAAAAAAGTGCCAAAAGGCGAGCTTACAGTAGTAATTTCTGAGAAAAAAAATGTTAAAAATTCTTCACAAGAGTTAAGTGAATCAGATAAGATTCTTATAAATAAAATGATTAAAAAATTAAGTGTAAAAGAAATAACAGATTTAATTAGTCAAAATAAAATTATTTCCAAAAAAAAAATTTATAATTATTGTTTAAAATTAAAAAATGAAATCTAAATTTATATTAGTTGTTTTGGTAGGGATTATTTTATCTGGTTGTATAGGTGTTTCCTCAACAGGTATTTTTGGAACAGGAGTTTCAGTTGCTCTTGATCCACGAACAGTGGGTACTCAAATAGATGATTCAATAATGCAAAAAAATTTAACGGCAAAAATGATAATTAGAGATAAGAAACATCTTATATCTGTAAAAACTAAAGTGCTAGATGGTAGAATTTTTTTAACTGGTAAAGTTGATAATCCTGAAGAAAAATTACAATTAACAAAATTATCATGGGAAATAAAAGGTGTGCGATCAGTTCGTAATGATATTAAAATTAAGGAAGAATTTAATTTTAAAAGATCGGCAAAAGATATTTTAATAACATCACAACTTAGAACAGCCTTAATTTTTAACAAAAATATTAAGGCAACCAATTATCAAATTGATACTTATAAGAAAAAAATCTATGTTTATGGAATTGCTCTTACATCTGAAGAAAAAGATTTAGTTATAAGTGAGGCTACAGAAATACTTGATGTTGAAAATGTAATAGCAAGTATTTTGCTAGTTGAAGATTTAAGAATTCAAAAAGAGTAACTATTTTTTGTAATCAATAATATCTGCAGAATAAGCAGCTATGGAAGCTAGATTAATTAGCTCTGATGTAGAAGATCTCAATGGAGCAATTTCTACAGGCAAACCTAGGCCAATTAGCAAAGGTCCTATTACTTTTGTATCTCCTAATGTTTTCATCATTTTATAGGATATCGCGGCGCTATGTTGTCCAGGCATTATTAAAATATTTGCTTTACCGACAATATTTGAGAAAGGATAAAGTTCTTCATACTCAGAATTTAGAGCTACGTCTGGCTGCATATCACCATCGAATTCAAAGTCTACTTTTTGTTCTTTTAAAATATCAACTGCTTTTCTTATATGTTTGGTTCGACTTGTAAGGGGTTGACCAAATGTAGAGTGAGATACAAATGCTACTTTAGGTTCAAAACCAAATAATCTAACTACCCTTGCGGTAGATATTGCTATTTCAGCCATTTGTTCTGAAGTTGGATATTCATGAACACTTGTATCACCAACAAAAATAGTTTTACCTTTATGAACCACCATATTTAATCCAAACATGATTTCACCATCTCTTACATCAACTACTTGTTTGATTTTTTCTAAAGAAGCTCCAAAACGTCTTGTGTTCCCAGTTACTGCACCATCAGCATCACCACAAGCAACCATACTAGTTGCCCAGACAACCCTATCATTTCTTATAAGTCTATCACAATCTCTTTCTAATAAACCTTGTTCTCTTTGTAGTTTTTGAAATAAATGTTTTACATATTTGTTTCTTTTTTTTTCATCTTTGGAATTTACAATCTCAATATCAAAATCTTCACTGTAGCCAATATTTTTAATTTGTTCTTTTATTTTATCCTCTTTGCCAATGAGAACAGGAATTCCTAATTTTGAATTTTTAAATGCAATTGCAGCTTTGAGAGTATTTTCATCCTCACCATCTGCAAACACGATTCTTTTTTGGTTTTTTTTAATATATGAGTTAATCCCTTGCATAATTGTAACAGTGGGGTCTAGTCTTTGTTTTAATTGATCTTTATATAAATCAAAGTCATCAATATTTTTTCTTGCAACACCAGTATCCATTGCAGCTTTTGCAACAGCAGCAGGAATAACACTTATTAATCTTGGGTCAAATGTAGATGGTATTATATATTCTTTACCATAATGAGGTCTTTCTCCGCCCATTGCAGCAACAACTTCATCTGGAACATCTTCTCTTGCAAGTTTAGCAATAGCTTTTGCTGCAGCAACTTTCATTTCTTCATTGATTGTCTTTGATCGCACATCTAAAGCTCCTCTAAAAATATAGGGAAAGCCTATTAAATTATTTACTTGATTAGGATAATCAGATCTTCCCGTTGCAACTATTGCATCATCTCTTACTTCATTAATTTCTTCGGGAGTGATTTCTGGGTCTGGATTAGCACAAGCAAAAATTATAGGATTTTTTGCCATTGTTTTAACTAATTCTTTTTTTAAAGCTCCTTTTGCAGATAAACCTAAGAAAACATCTGCACCATTAATAGCTTCTTCTAGAGTTCGAAGCTTTGTTTCGTTTGCATGTTTAGATTTCCATTGATCCATTCCTTCGGCTCTACCCTTGTAGATTACTCCTTTTCTATCAACCATAATTAAATTTTCGTTTGGAACACCTGAATTTTTAAATAGATCAGCACATGCCTGAGCAGATGCGCCAGCTCCATTTACCACTATTTTTATTTCTTTAATTGATTTACCGCTAATATCTAGTGCGTTTATTAGTGCAGCAGTTGTAATTATTGCTGTTCCATGTTGATCATCATGAAAAACTGGAATATCTAAAATTTCTTTTAATTTTTGTTCAATTATAAAGCAGTCTGGTGCTGCTATATCTTCTAAATTTATTCCACCAAAAGAAGGTGCAAAATTTTTAATTGAGTTAATTATTTCATCTGAGTCTGAACAATCTATTTCTAGATCGATCGAGTCTATATCTGCAAATCTTTTAAATAAAACTGCTTTACCTTCCATTACAGGTTTAGATGCAAGTGCCCCTAAATTACCCATACCAAGAATTGCAGTTCCATTACTTATTACAGCTACCAAATTACCTTTACTAGTATAATCGTAAGCTGCCTCTGGGTTTTCACTAATCATTCTTACTGGAGCCGCAACACCTGGAGAATATGCTAAAGCAAGGTCTCTTTTAGTTGTCATATTTTTTGATGATATAATCTCAATTTTTCCAGGCTTTTTATTTCTGTGAAAATCTAAAGCTTCTTTATCAGTGTAATGATCAATTTTTGTTTTTTTCATTTTTGATAATTAGTTATACAAATGAGGTAAAATTAAGACTAATATGATTTATGAACTTACTTAAGTCAACTGGTACATTTGGATTTTTTACCTTATTAAGCAGAATACTTGGGTACCTAAGAGACATTCTGATTGCTATTTTTCTTGGCACAGGTGTTTTGGCTGATGCTTTTTTTATTGCCTTCAGAATTCCAAATACATTTAGAAGATTATTTTCAGAAGGAACTTTTAACGCAGCTTTTGTACCAAGTTATGCATCCGAAATAGTTAAAGGAAAAAAACAATCAAATAAATTTGCTAATAACATTTTTAATCTTTTGTTTTTAGGTTTGTTATTTTTAGTACTTATTGTGCAAATCTTTATGCCTGCATTTGTATCAATTATTGCCCCTGGATTTGTTGAAAATGTTGAAAAAATGGAGTTAGCAATAAGTTTAACCAGAATAACATTTCCATTTTTATTTTTTGTTTGTTTAGCCTCATTTTTTTCTGCAATTTTAAACTCGCATAATAAGTTTGCAGCTGCATCAGCAGCTCCAATAATTTTAAATATAATTTTAATTGGAGTTTTATTATTCTCAAAGTTGTTAGGTGATAATCTTGTTTTTTATTTGTCTTATGGAGTTTCATTCGCAGGTTTTTTACAATTAGTTTTTTTATATAAATTTGTAAGAAAATTTTATTCTTTAAAATTAGATTTTAAAATTAAGACTAATAGCAAAATAAAAGTATTCTTTAAAAAACTATTACCAAGTATTTTTGCATCAGGTGTTACTCAAATTAATATTTTGGTTGGGACCATAATAGCATCTTTTCAAGCTAGTGCAGTTTCATATTTATATTATGCTGATAGAATATACCAAATAAACTTAGCAATAGCAGGAATAGCAATTGGTGTTGTGGTCTTGCCCCAACTTTCAAAGCACATTCAAACTAAAAATAAAAGTAAGATACATTTGATTCAAAATAAGGCTTTAGAATTAAGTTTATTTTTAACTCTTCCTGCATCTGCTGCATTACTAATTGCTTCTGAAGAAATTATTTCAGCTTTATTTGGTTATGGTTCGTTTGATCAAGTGTCTGTAATAAATTCTGGCAAGGCTCTTTATTACTTTGCCTTAGGTCTTCCTGCTTTTTCTTTAATTAAAGTTTTTTCCAGTTTCTTTTTCGCCAATCATGACACTAAAATACCATTTTATATTTCCTTATTTTCTGTATTAATAAATATTGTAATTAGTATTTCTTATTTTAATGAAATTGGATTTATCATAATTCCAATAGCAACAACAATTTCATCGTGGTTTAATGCTATATTGCTCTTTGCTTTTTTAAAAAATAGAGATCTTTTTTCTTTTAATAAAATATTTTTAGTTAGATTTGTAAAAATTATAGCAGCCTCTTTATTAATGGCAATATTCTTCAATTTTTTAATAACATATTTTAAATACGAATTAGCATTCAATCAAAACATAAAATCATTTTATTTAATCTTAAGTGTTATATTAAGTTTATTATTTTATTTATTTGTTTCATATTGGATCAAAGCTTTTAAAACGAGTGATATTAAATTAAAGTATTAGATATTATGAGTAAAAAAATTTTTTCAGGTGTTCAGCCCACAGGTAATCTTCATTTGGGAAATTACTTAGGAGCTATTAAAAATTTTGTAACGTTAAATAATGATAATGAAAATAAATGTATTTTTTGTGTTGTTGATTTGCATGCAATTACAATTAAGCAAAATCCTAAAGAATTAAGAAATAACATCAGAGAAACAGTTGCAACTTTTATTGCTAGTGGAATTGATCCAAAAAAAAGTATTATTTTTAATCAATCAAGTGTAGCAGCTCATGCTGAAGCAGCCTGGATTTTAAGCTGTGTTGCCCGTATGGGTTGGTTAAATAGAATGACGCAATTTAAAGAAAAAGCTGGAAAAGACAAAGAAAAAGCAAGTGTTGGTTTATATTCTTATCCGGTTCTAATGGCAGCTGATATTTTGCTTTATGACGCAACCCACGTACCTGTAGGGGATGACCAGAAACAACATTTAGAATTGTGTAGAGATATCGCCCAAAAATTTAATAATGATTTTGAAGTAAATAATTTTCTACAAGTTCCAGAACCTTTAATTCAAAAAGAGTTTTCTAGAATAATGAGTCTTAAAGATGGATCAAAAAAAATGAGTAAATCAGAATTATCTGATTTAAGCAGAATCAATTTAACTGACAATAAAGATCAAATAATTAATAAAATAAAGAAAGCCAAAACGGATCCATTGCCAATGCCAAAAAGTTTAAAAGAGATTGATGAAAGAGTTGAAGCTAAAAATTTAATAGGTATTTATGCAAGCCTTACAAATTCTACTTTAGAAAAATCTATAGAAAATTTTGCAGGTAAAAATTTCTCAGAATTTAAAGAAAAATTATCACAAGTTTTAGTTGATAAAATTGAACCAATATCAGCAGAGATAAAAAAATTATTAGCAGATCAGAAATATTTAGACCAAATTCTTCTAGAAGGAGTTGAAAAAGCTAATTTAATAGCTTCAAAAAAAATTGATAGAATTAAGGAAATAGTGGGTTTTTAGTAAAAATTTATTATCAAGTTTTAATTCTTTAAATATTAACTATATATATCCACATGTTTGTTCAAACCGAAGTAACTCCAAATCCGAATTCTTTGAAATTTTTGCCTGGCAAAAAAGTTTCAAATAATGGGCCTTATGAAATTACAAAAAAAGATGGTATCCAAAATGACTTAGTAAGAAATATACTATCAGTTAATGGTGTTGAGGGAATTTTTTTAGGTGAAGATTTTATTTCAGTAAATAAGACTGACACAATTAAATGGGATGACATAAAACATATTGTAATTTCATTAATTAATGACTTTTATTCTGATGGAAAAGAATTCGTTATAGATGAAAATACAAAAGAACTAAAAGTTGATTTCGATGAAATTGAACAAAAAATTATAAAGATTTTAGATCAGAAAATAAGGCCAGCAGTAGCTAGAGATGGTGGAGATATTAAATTTAAAGAATTTAAAGATGGGGTGGTAAAAGTTCAGCTGCAAGGAAGCTGTTCGGGGTGCCCAAGCTCTACAATGACTTTAAAACAAGGTGTTCAAAATCTTTTGTGCCATTATTTGCCAGAAGTTAAAGAGGTTGTGGCAATATAAATTATGAAAATAAAAGTAGTTAAAAAACCCGAAACTAAAATTATAAAAAAAATAAAAAAGAAAATTAAAAATAGCAATCAGTTAGAATTAATTTTTAAAAACAATAAAAATAACAATATTAAAAAGCACAATAAAGATTTAAGTTTTAATTACAATAATACTGTTAATTCAATATCTAGAATATTTTTAAGCAGTTTTGCACTAATCTCTTTTTTTTACATAATGCCATTGTTTATAAGTTTTGCTGAAAAAAATTTTTATACAAAAGAATTCAAAAATAATTCAAAAATAATTTTAGCATATACACTTAATAAACAAAACGAAAATAAAGAAAATACTAAATCACAGAGTGAGGAAGATTTATTGTTTGATATTTTTAGTTTAAATGATTTAGAATCCGATACTGTGAGACTGAGCGCCTCAACTATCAAACAGTTATTTGAAGATACAGATTATAATCTAAAAGATGTTAGAAAAAAAAAACTAGTTAAACCTGTTGCCCTGACTCTGCTTCCTCAAGAAATTAAGATGATTGAAAATACCAAGAAAAGAAAAGAGTTTTTTATTCAAATCGTCTTACCATTAATTATTAAAGAAAATAATAATATAAGAATAGATAGAAATAATCTTTTTAAGATTATTAACAAAAGTAACAATACTAATTTAGAAAAACAATGGCTTGGAAAAAAATATAAACAATACGGTGTTGTCCTAGGAGATTTATCTTCATTAAAAATTAGAATGGATGAGATTCCAGTGTCACTAGCAATTGCTCAAGCAGCAAAAGAAACTGGATGGGGAACGTCAAGATTTGCTCAAGAAGGTAATGCATTATTTGGTCAATGGACTTGGTCTGGTGAAGGTTTGAAGCCCAAGGAAGCTAAAGCAGGAGAAGGTCATAAAGTAATGAAATTTAATGTTTTACAAGCCTCAGTAAGGGCCTACCAAAGAAATTTAAACACTCATTCAACATATAGAGACTTTAGAAGAGCTAGGGCTGAATTGCGTGATCTAGGTAAACCCCTGGATAGTCTAGAGCTTTCCAAATATTTAAATAAATATGCTGAGACGGGTAATCAATATGTTGAGGTGCTTCAGAAGATTATAAAACAAAATAAATTAAAAGATTTTGATGATGCCAAGTTGTTACCATCTAGTGGTGATTTAGAAAGTCTTATTTAATTTTCTTTGATTGGAAATTGAACTCCAAACCATCGCCATTTACCATTGTCGTTAAGAGAGCAATTTATTCTACCTCTTCTTGGTTTAAACAGTGTTCTGAACTGAATAGTAAGAGTATTATTTAATATGTTAGTTTTAGATTTTTCCCATTTATCACCTTCATTTGAATAACAATTAATATTTTCTAAATTTTTTTGATCCTTAAAAAACTCAACTACAAATTCTGGAGGGTTATTTTTCTTTGTTAACTTTTTTTCTAAAGGTAGTAATTTTTTATATTCAAGAGGAAATGAATTTATAATTGATTTAAATCTATTTAAATCACCATAATTTTCATTAATAGGAAATCTAGGTAGTTCAAATTTATCTTTGTTTATATCTATAACACC
>ERZ1046148.1285-NODE-1285-length-12901-cov-10.137319_pt1 | contig 12901 bp, 21 predicted proteins | sample MGYA00383090_ERZ1046148 | MGnify/ENA primary metagenome ERZ1046148 (study PRJEB29581, sample SAMEA5548360) | metagenome | biome: marine; feature: coastal; material: water | depth 25 m | study: Short-term variability in the microbial, nano- and picoplankton...
GTTCTTTCAGTCAAAACTTTAAAAAATATAAAGTAGGTGACAAGATTAAAGAAGATATAGACACATTTGATGTAGAAGCACTAATCGAATCTGCTGACAAAAAAGATGCAGCAGAAATGAAAGAAATAGTCCTTGCAATGAACCCTAAATATAATGCAAAGCAAGTACAACAAGAAGTAGAAAAAATGGCGATGGAAAAATATAAAAATAAAACCAGAGCTAAGAAAATTGCTAGTCACGTAAAATAGGAGAACTAAAATGTCACTACCAAAATGGGCAACCCCAGCAAAATGGATGAAGGATGCAGTAGCAACTGACCGTGGTTGGGTAAACGAAAAAACTGGTGAAATGTACAAGGCGCACAGAGATCTGAAAACTAAAATCGCTGCTCTCGCACCTAAGAAAGCAAAACCAGCACCAGCACCGGCTGCAGAAGCACCAAAGAAGAAGACTTCTAAGAAAAAAGAAGACTAATATATAATTTAAAGAGTAATAATGGATAACTTTGAAATTTTGAATGAAAACAATGTTTTCAACTACCAAATGAAATCTTATGATAATCCACAGTGTCATAGCATGGAAGAGTTTCTTGACGATATGAAACGTATCAAATATGTCAAGAGACTCTTTCACAAATATCACACTAAAGATATATTGAAAGAAAGATTGATTATAAATCACTTGGTTGTATTATTTAATGTTTTGGGAAATGAATCTTGTAGTAGGATATTGTTCTTGAAAATTGATAAAAGTCAACACTACATATTGGCTAGTTTTTTATCTTGGTTAAATAAATTACCAGATAGGATTACGGGAATAGAAGGCCGAGTGATAAATTTAGAAGATGTTGTTCTTGATGAATATATATTAGAAACACTAGAGAGAAAAATTTAATGGCCTCTGTATTTAACGCATATCTTGCATATCAGTTTATAAAACTTCTGACAACGCCTTGGGAAGAAACCGAAGCGTTCAAGAATGGTGTGATCGATGCAACTGGTAAGCAGTTAAAAAAGACAGGAGAGTTAAAGACTCAAGAACAAAAAAAGTCTTTTACTATTTTCCATAAAATTATTTTTAACTTAAAAAGAATATTATCAAAATTTCCAGGCGGTAAATCTAGAATTGCATCCTATGCAGCTGCAATGGCACTCTTAAAGGAAAACAGGGAAAACCTGAGAGAAGATGATCTAGAGTTATTAGAAAATCTTTTGATTGATTATATTAATAAACAAGAAGAAAACCTTTATGAGAGTGGTGTGTTAATGGAAGACATTGCTAACTCCGTTGGAGATGCATCCAATTTAGGTAACTTTATACAAGATCCATATAAGTTTTCTGGAATGAAAATATTTAAAGTAGATCCTGATAGCTATAGTAAATTTATGAGGGGTAAAAAGAAATATTCTAGATGGGATGCATTTATTCGTAGAGAAGATGCTATAAGTATCCGTCAATATATTAAAAACAACCCGAAGAAACGAATTGTCCTACAGGATGAAAAATTTGGAAGTATGATTATTTTACAAAGAGATTTATGATGTTTGGTGTATTAAATGGTGCAAAAATTGCAGTACTAGTTGCCGCAGCAACAACGGTAGGTATAGGTTACTGGTACATACAAAAATTACAAACAGACTTAAAAATCATGCAACAAAACCAAGTTGTTTTGGAAACTGCTGTAGAATCTAAATCTTCTGAAATTGAAAGATTGAATGAGAATATTCAAGAAATCAAAGAAGTAAACACCCGAATAAAAACTCAAAGTGATGCATTGAATGCAGAAGTTTCTACGCTTAGAAATAAGTTGTCGGAACATGATTTAGGGTTTTTGGCGGAAAATAAACCTGGCCTTATTGAAAAGATCATAAATAAAGACATACAGAAAAACCTTAGAGAAGGTTTAAAAGAGATTATGGAAAATGACTGATGAATAAATATATTTTAATACCAATTATATTAATGTTAAGTGCTTGTACTAGTTTTAATGAAGAAAAGATTGTAACACAAGAAGTCTATATAGAAAAGACGCCGTTAGATTTAAACATGCCGTCTTCTGTTGAGTGGAGAGATTTTGAATTCGTTGTAGTAACACCAGATAATTATGAAGAAGTTTTGAAAGAATTGAGAGATAGCGGAAAGAGTACTGCTCTGTTTGCATTGAACGAAGATTCTTATGAGAACTTATCTATTGTAATTACTGATATGAAACGGTATATGGGCGAACAAAAAGTTATTATCGTGGAATATAAAAATTATTATGAAAAAGAAAATAAGGAATAAAAGATGGATCCTCAAAGTCCACAGGCTACTCGTTTAGATAGAATCGAAGAAAAAATTGATCGATTATCGGAAGCAATGATTTCAATCGCCCGCGCCGAAGAAAAACTGGTAGCAATGGAAGCAAAATATTCGCATCAATACGATAGAATGAATCGGTTCTCTGAAAAATTAGATACACTGACTCTTAAAGTTGAAGAAAATGCTAGAACATCTGCTGTATTTCAAAAGGCCTTTTGGGTATTTTTCACTGCATTGATCGGTGGACTTGTTGCAAATTTTTATATGATGTCTTAATAGAAAAAATCTTGACATATCCCATCAAATAGTGTAATATCTACTTTATACATGTAAAGTGGAGTTGTGATGCTGTATATCGATAGAGCTTATATTCAAAGATTATCCCCACAATTAGAAGGGTTTGTACAGAAGAAGAATAATCTGTATAATTGCCGTTGTCCGTTGTGTGGCGATTCTCAGAAAAAAACCTACAAAATGCGTGGGTTCATTTACGAAAAAAAGAATAATTTTAGATATATGTGTCACAACTGCGGCGCAGGCATGTCTTTTGCCAATTTCTTAAAAAGCCAGAATGTATCTTTGTATGAAGAATATGTAATGGAAAAGTGGAAAGAGGGTAAGACCAACGCAGGCTCACACAATCACGAAAAAGAAGTCAAATATGACTTTGATTTTAAACCTAAGTTTTCTACAAAATGTCAGTTTGATTATGGAGAAAGGTTGTCCGATCTTCATACATCTCATCCGGCTAGACATTATTGTGACGATAGAAAACTTCCAAAACTAGATGTTCTTTACTATACACCAGATTTTAAATTTGTTGTGGACAAAGTATCAAAAGGACATAACATACCAAAAAATGAAAAACGAATTGTAATACCTTTTTTCAATGAAAAATGTGAACTTATTGCTTTACAGGGTAGAAGTTTAGATCCAAAAAATTCATTGAGATATATCACTATTAAGGTTAAAGATGTTCCTAAAGTATATGGACTGGATAGAGTAGATCCAGAAAAAACAGTTTATATAACTGAGGGCCCATTCGATTCTCTCTTTTTGGATAACTGTTTGGCCATGGCGGGTAGTGATGTAGACAAATCTTACTTTTCATCATTTTCGGATATAGTTTTTATATACGATAATGAACCAAGAAATCGTGAAATTGTCAAAAAAATCGAGAGTACTATTGATGCTGGTTTCTCTGTTTTTTTATGGCCAGAAAAAATTAAAGAAAAAGATATTAATGATGTAATACTGTCAGGAATGAACACATTAGAATTGCAGAGCATTATAAGTAAGAATACCCATAAAAGTTTGGAAGCCAAACTCAAGTTGGCATCTTGGAAAAGATGTTAAAAAATCATAAAAATACAATATATAAAGAGGAAAAGAGATGCTAAAAGTAGTTCAAAGTAATAAAGATTCCGATGCAAGAAATATCATGTCTCAGTCAAAATTCTATGAGGCATATAGTAGATGGATTGAAGAAGAAGAAAGATATGAGTCGTGGGATGAGTCTGTGAAAAGAGTCATGGACATGCATAGAAATTATTATAAAGATGTAATGACGCCGGAATTGGGTTTACTTATTGACGAAGCTGAGTCTCTTTATAAGTTGCAATATACTCTTGGCGCACAGCGTGCTTTGCAGTTTGGTGGGGAGCAATTGCTGAAACATCAAATGCGTATGTATAATTGTACATCTTCATATGCGGATCGCGCAGCATATTTTCAAGAGCTGTTCTATATTCTTCTATGTGGTGCTGGTGCAGGATTCTCTGTGCAGAACCATCATGTTGCAAAGATTCCACAGATTGCAGAAAGAAAGAAACAGGCAAAGGGTTGGAAGGTAGAAGACTCTATTGAAGGTTGGGCGGATGCACTTGGTGTTCTTATGTCTTCATATTTTGTAGGTGGTGGTACATTTCCAGATTTTGAAGGTCGTAAAGTATATTTTGACTTGTCTGAGATTCGTCCACAGGGTGCAGAAATTTCTGGTGGATTTAAAGCACCAGGCCCAGAACCTCTTAGAAAAGCACTTGATAAGATTGAACATTTGTTGCAATCTCTTGTGCTAGCAGGCTCATCTGAATTGCGCCCTATCCATGTGTATGATATCTCAATGCATGCCGCTGACGCAGTTTTAGCAGGCGGTGTAAGACGCTCTGCAACTATATGTCTGTTCTCTAAGGATGATGAAGAAATGATGGTTGCTAAGACAGGTAATTGGTTCATTGACAATCCACAACGCGGCCGTTCGAATAATTCTGCAGTAGTGGTGAGATCTGAAATCACAAAGTCTGAGTTTTCCGATCTAATGAAACCAATCAAAGAGTTCGGTGAGCCAGGATTTTACTTTGTAGATAACACAGAACATACAACAAACCCATGTGTAGAAATTGGGATGTTTCCGCAAATCGATGGTGAGTCAGGATGGCAGGGATGTAATCTTACAGAAATAAATGGCGGTAAGTGTACATCCAAAGAAGAATTTTTGAAAGCATGTCGTGCTGGATCTATAATGGGAACATTGCAGGCGGGTTATACAGATTTTAAATATTTAAATAAAACTACTCAAAGAATTTTTGAAAGAGAAGCACTATTGGGTGTATCTGTGACTGGTTGGATGAATAATCCAGAAATTCTTTTGAACCCAGAAGTTCAAAAGGAAGGTGCCGAGATGGTTAAGAAAGTAAACAAACAAGTTGCAGACTTAATTGGTATCAATCAAGCCGCAAGAACTACTTGTGTAAAACCATCTGGAAATGCATCTGTATTGTTGCAAACTGCGTCTGGTATTCATGCAGAACATTCTCCAAAATATATTCGCCATGTACAGATGAATAAGGATGCTGAAGTGGCCCAATTGATTGCACAGACAAATCCATATATGGTTGAAGAGTCTGTCTGGTCGAGCAGTAGAACTGACTACTGTATTGGTTTCCCTGTACTTTCTCCAAGAGGTTCTTTATATAAGGAAGACCTATTTGGTACTGATTTGTTGAAGAAAGTCCAGTTAGTTCAGCAGAATTGGGTAGAGAGTGGTACGAATGAAGAACTTTGTGCAGACCCTACTGTGCGACATAATGTGTCTAATACTGTGACAGTTGCCCCACATATGTGGACTGAAGTAGAAGATTATCTGTATGAGAATAAAGATTATTTTGCTGGAGTTTCATTTCTTTCTGGTTCTGGTGATAAAGATTTCCACCAAGCTCCAATGACAGAAGTGTTAGATGAAGATGAGATCGTTGCAAAATATGGCAGAGGTGCAATGTTTGCGGCTGGTTTAATTGTCGATACGCGCAAAGGATTTGATAACTTGTGGGAAGCAACAAGTATTGCTCAAATGCCACCAGAATATGCCGGAGAAGTTTCTGATTTACGCGCAGAATGGATTCGTAGGTTTCAGAAGTTTGCAGACAATTATTTCAGTGGAGACACAAAAGAAGCAGAATATTGCTTGAAAGATGTGTTCTTGCTTCATAAGTGGACTAAGATACAGCAGAACTTAAATCCTATCGACTTTAATACACAATTAGAAACTAAAAAGTATACCGATATCGATACTATGGGCGCTGTTGCATGTCAAGGTGGTGCTTGTGAGATCACTTTTTAATTATTCTAAATACACAAGAATAATTAAGGAGAATACTTTTGAAAACATTAGGCTGCAATGAATGTGCTGGTGAATTTTCGATTGAAACACTAAACAGCGAAGAAGTTCGTTTTTGTCCTGTCTGTGGAGAGGCTCTTGAAGACTTTATAAATATAGAGGAAGAGCTTGACATGGATGAGGATGAATGGTTAGAAGAGTAGGTGGAATTGATTATAGTTTAACATGCCCAGCGGTATGTATTTACGAAGGCGAGAAGGAAGATTTTGATTTTGAAAATTGTCAACTTTTCTTTCTTGCCAACCAAAAAAAATATGAGGATTTTCAGTATAAGAATATTGAGGGTTCTCAACAAATAAAAAAATACGAATTACCAGAAGAAAGATATGACTTTATATCGGATTGGACAATGGACATTTTAATTTCCCACAATATAGAAGACATAGCAATAGAAGATTATAGCTACGGATCTCAGGGAAAAGTTTTTCATATTGCAGAAAATACTGGTTTATTGAAATGGAAGATGTGGAATGCTGATATGAATTATAATTTACTGGCCCCGACAGTAATAAAAAAGTTTGCAACTGGTAAAGGTAATGCAAATAAAGAAAAGATGTATGAATCATTTTTGATAGAGACATCTAGAAATCTCAACGAAGAATTAGAAATAAAATCAGAAAAGATAGGAAATCCTGTCTCTGATATTGTAGATTCTTTCTACATTTGTAAAATGGCACTTGATATATAAAGGAGATAATTTTGTCAAGAGATATAATTGAAAAAGAAGATCGTATAGCAATGAATGAGTGGCTGAAGAAAAATAAGGTTTCTGTATGCCCTCCATATTTAAAGACGGATGATGAATTGATAGTCATGAAACATCCCAGAAAAAAGAAAAAGAGCCCTTGACATCTGACATCACATTTGGTATATTAAGTTGTAGCAAAGAGAAAGATGATTCGATATGACGCAGACTGATACAGAATTTATGACAGAAATGAACTGCTTCGATACATATGGTAACGGTTGTGGATTTGAGACACGGTGGTCTATGTACGGTGAAAATATTCAAATGGACAATGAACATCCTTTCAAAACCCCTATGGTAATTCAAAACAAATGTGATGTGTGGGGATATGATGCCTCTGCAATATGCACTGGTAAAACTTGGGGGGATATATGGCAGGCCTGTGATGCAGTCATACGCAATTCATATGATAACGAAGGAAACCAAGACCATCATATCTTTATTGAAGATTTAGAATCTGTTGGTGATGGTGTTTGGGATTTGGTGACTGGTTCATGAATATTTTTCGACTTAATGATGACCCTGCTATTGCAGCAAGAGAACAATGCGATAAACATGTAGTCAAAATGATTGTGGAGAGTGGACAAATGCTCTCTACAACACATCGTATGCATGATGGGTGGTTAACTAAGCGGCCGTCCAAATCGGGCAAGACAATGGTGAAATATTATGTACATCCACAAGAAGATATGGAAGATATCTTATATAAAGCTGTACATTTTAGACATCCTTCTGCTGTGTGGACTGGTGAATCGAAACAGAATTATATGTGGCACTTCAGACATTTTGTAGAATTGTGTCATGAATATTCTTATCGATATGGAAAAGTGCATGAGACAGAAAAACTTATTCCATATCTCGCAACCCCACCTAAAAATATAACTGCATGGGAAGAAACTCCATTTAAATTGGCCATGAAGTCAAATCCAGAATGTATGTTTCCAGAAGATCCAGTAAAGTCCTATAGATTATTCTATCAGACAAAACAAGATCGTTTCAAGATGGTGTGGAGTAAACGACAAATTCCAGAATGGTTTCGAAAAAGTCCTTGACAAACCTTGGCGAATGTGTTATAAGTAATAATGTAAACAATATAGAGATAAAACTATGATCTTGATAGACCTAAGTCAAGTTATTATATCGAACCTAATGACCCAAGTGGGCCCTAAAACGGATGAAATCGATGAAGGCTTGATACGACACATGATACTTAACAGTATTTTGAGAGTCAAAAAGAAACATGCAGCAGAGTATGGAAATATTGTAATCTGTTGTGATAATAAAAACTATTGGAGAAAGGATGTATATCCTTACTACAAATTTTCACGCAAGAAAGAGCGTGAGTCTTCTGGTATTGATTGGAGTTTAATCTTCAATACAATGAATGAAATGAAATCTGATCTGCGTGAAATTTTTCCTTATAAAATTATCGAAACAGAACGGGCAGAAGCTGATGATATCATTGCTACATTGACACAAACCTATGCACCCTTTGAAAAAATCCTTATCATGTCTAGTGATAAAGACTTCAAACAATTGCAGAAATATCCTAATGTTTCTCAGTATAGTCCTATACAAAAGAAATTTCTAGTAGAAAAGAATCCTCAAAAGTATCTGCGCGAACATATTATTCGTGGAGATAAATCAGATGGCGTTCCCAACTTTTTGAGTGACGATGAAGTGTTTGTAGAAAATCGCAGACAGAAACCTATCACCAAAAAGAATATTACTGAATGGCTAGATTTGTCTAGAAATCCCGAAGATTTTTGTGATGCAAATATGCTAAAACGATGGAAGCGTAACGAGTCTCTTGTAGACTTAACTAAAGTTCCCGATGAAATTAGAAGTAACATTCTAGAACAATTTGAAAACGATCCAAAAGGAGACATGAAGAAAGTATTTGACTATTTTATAAAGAATCGTATGATGTTATTGATGGAAGAAATCGATGCATTTAAGGAGCAGAAATATAAATCTTATCATGATTTAGATGTAATGAGGACAGCATGAAAGAAAAGAATAGGAACTACAAGTGTTACTCCAAAGTAACTCCAATCGTTTTTCGTGACCATTGCTATGGTTTCGAAGTAAAAGTAACCGAAGTCAATAGTGTTTGGTCACAAGACGGCCGATCAGTGATTTCTAAAAAGTTCTTTGTTGACGAAACAAAAGCAACTGAATACGCAGATAGCGTTAGAGTGTAATAGGTCGGCCGCTTGATGCGATTGTTTGGTCTTCTAAAATAAAAGATACCACACATGAATATAAGCATTGTCTTGCTCCCCATCCACAATTAATATGTAACTGGATATCTCCGCATTTTGAAGAAACTATACGAGTGGACTATCCCACTGAACCGAAAAGATTCGGATTTTTATTTAAACAAAAAAGGTGAAGAAGATGAAAAACTATATTATTGCCACAGCGTTGGCGACATTCGCAACACAAGCAATGGCAACAGAGTATGCAACAATTACTAATGTTTCTCCTAATTATCGACAAGAAACTATTAATACGCCAATTCAAAGATGTGATATTGTAGATGTTCCAGTCTATGGAAATGTTGGTGGTGGCAATGGTGCCAGTTCTAGTGACATTCTTGGTGGAATGATTATCGGTGGATTGCTTGGCGGAACCGCATCTGGAAAAGATAGTGGTGCTGCTGCAGGAGCAGTTATTGGTGGATTGATTGCAAATGATAATGCAAATCGTCCAAAGCAGGGAATTGTTGGGTACAAGCAACAGCAACAATGTACTACTGAATATCAGTCAACAATTACTAATGTAGTCAAGAACTACACCATTCGGTATGATTGGAATGGTATTGTTGGAAAAAGCTACACATATAACAAATACAATGTAGGTGATAGAATTCCAGTAACTATTACAATTAATGCTAATTAGGCCCTTGACATTTCGCTTCGAATCGATTATATTATATATGTAATCAAGAGAAAAGGAATCATATTATGAACACTCAAATCGAAACCCTTTTAGAAAACATCAAACAAGACTATTTCAATTGGACTAGTCGAAACGGCACTAAAGAATTGTCTGAACATAACTATACTATGATCGAACAATTCAATGATGGATTGACTGTTAATGTTGGTAACAAATACATCAAAGTTATTTCCAATAATTCTGTTTGGGGATTTGTTGTCAATACTGAAAATGACAAAAAATTCAAAAATGGTGATATTCTAAAAGCAGCTGGTTGGAATGCTCCAGCTCGGAATGCTGCTCGGGGAAATGTTTTTGAGGATTATAGTATTGCATGGACAGGGCCTCACTATTTGAAATAGGCCCTTGACATTTCACTGCGAATCAGTTATTATATACCTTATATACCCCTAACAAAAAGAGATAATTCCATGCAACTAACATCTACTGAAATATATAACATTGCAAATACGTCCGAAATTCAAGATTTTATTAAGCAGAATCTTTATGACCCTTGGACAGGCACTCCCTTTGAGGGCTATCGGTATATGGATAGTAAACAAAAGGGCGCTTTGGGTGAAATGTATGTAAGTTTGTTGTTCAACGCTTGCGGATATGATGTAAAATTTGCAGAGACTTCTACTGCTGGTCATGATCGTGTGATTGACAATATAAGAACAGAAATCAAGTTTTCTTTGGCGCATACTAATATCAAAAAGAAAACTCTGAAAGAAGATTGCTTCACTATGAATCATGTTGCGGTTGGTAAAGATTGGGAACGTCTTATCTTTCTTGCTATTAACGACGATCCAAACAAAGTCCGTGTAATGTATATGACTAAAGAAGACTTTAAACTCGCTCTAAATACTGGTGAGTATTTTAACCACCAGCAAGGCGGCAAGAAAAGTGACAACGATGATTATATGATTGCTTCTACAAAAATAATTAAACTTATGAAATCTGGTTTTATGAAGGAATTGAGAGAATGGTAAAATGTGATTTATATTATGGTGACTGTCTAGAGATTATGTCTAATATAGAAAATATTAGTATTGATATGTTGATGGTAGATTTACCGTATGGTACTACTGCGTGTAAGTGGGATACTATCATCCCTCTTGATATGCTTTGGGATCAATACAATCGCATTTGCAAAAAGAATGCCGCTATGGTATTCACAGCCGCTCAACCATTCACAACTGTTCTTGGCGCATCAAATATTAATAATCTTCGCTATGAATGGATTTGGGAAAAGCCTCAAGGCACTAATCCTATGAACGCAAAGATTATGCCTTTGAAATCACATGAAAATATTCTAGTCTTTTACCGAAAGAAGCCTACTTATAATCCTCAAATGTGGTACAGTACCCCATATTCTGGATTTAGTAGTGATGAAGCAAAAATCGGTGAAGTCTACGGCAGTGGTAAATCTAAACATCGTGATAACCCAGATGGTTCTCGTTACCCTAAAACTATCATTAAACACAAGCAAGAGAAGGGATATCATCCGACTCAAAAACCTGTGGGGCTTATAGAATATCTCATTAAGACTTATACAAATGAGGGTGATGTAGTTCTAGATAATACTATGGGGTCTGGCACAACTGGTGTTGCTGCGCAAAACCTTCGTCGTGGGTTTATTGGAATTGAAATGGACGAAAATTATTTCAACATCGCCAAAGAAAGAATTGAAAATAATTCTAATCTTTCTCGCTTTTTGTAATAAATTTTACTTGGATAAATATATTTTCGACAAACAGGGAAGAGTTATGGGAAAGTGTTAAATATCGTAATTGCAAATTCTACATCCAGTAAAAAAATGGCAGATGATATAGTTGTAAAATATCATAGTTATGTTGCCAGTTCTAGAACTGTCGGACGATGTATTAAATATTTAATTTACTATAATGATGAATTAGTGGGTACATTTTGGTTGGGTAGTGGGTTCAAACCAACTCCAAAGCCCATTTTAAATTATTTTAATAAATCTCAAAAAGAATTTGATAAAATATTTAATACTGTTGCAGATAATAAAAGATTTTGTATGATAAAAAACATTCCAAATCTTGGAACTCAAATTCTAAAAAATGTTAGAAACCGCGCAAAAAAAGATTGGTATGAAAAATATGGCGATGATCTGGATGGAATTGTAACGACTATTGGGGATGGTAAAAAAGGTTCTGTTTATTTGGCTGACAATTGGATAAAGATTGGCGAAACTGTAGGACTACCTAAAGATAGAAAATCTGTCTCTATGAAATGGGATAATAAAGAACAAATAAAAGAAAAATTCGTAACACCTACTGGTGAAAACAAAAAAACCATACTGGTAACTTCCAAATTGAAAGATTTTGAAAAAATTAGAGAAAAAAATATATTAGATTTTATGAAATAGGCCCTTGACATTTCACTGCGAATCGTTTATAGTATAGGAGTAATAAGAAAGAAAATAATGATAGCTCAAAAAAATAAAACAATATTAGTTGACTGTGACGGCGTTCTCCTTGATTGGGAGTACGCCTTTGACTGTTGGATGCATCGGCATGGATATAGTGTCGAAGTTGAAGACGAATACAAAATGAATATCAAGTATGGACTTGAAAAATCTGAAGCCAAACGGTTGGTTCGGATGTTCAATGAATCTGCTTGGATTCGGAAATTGCCTCCCCTTCGGGATGCGATTAAATATGTGAAAAAACTTCACGAAGAACATGGATATATTTTCCATGCGATTACTAGTTTAAGTAACGATCAATATTCGCAACACTTACGGACTAAAAACCTTCGGGAATTGTTTGGTGATAGTGTCTTTGAACGGTATGTTTACCTTGACACTGGTGCTGACAAAGATGAAGCTTTGTTAGAGTATTCTGGTTGTGGATGTTATTGGGTAGAAGACAAACCTGAGAATGCAGACCTTGGTTTGCGGATGGGTTTAGAGAGTCTTCTGGTTGCTCATGGACACAACACATATTATGCTGGTAGTGCTCAACGGGTTCAAAACTGGAAAGAAATCTACGGATTGATTACTGATTAAGAAGGTAGATTGAGCTGTAAGACATGAGCCGCAACGGTATCAAACGCTACCCCACCAGAGCCAGTAGACTTTAAGAACTGACCGTCAGAGCCATCATCTAGGACGTTTGCAAGAGTGCTGAGATTTGATGCGTTGCTCATATTATATCACCTTGAAGTGCATATTTTTCTGCGTAAGAGCAGTAAACTTTAGCTGG
>ERZ1046148.1291-NODE-1291-length-12875-cov-4.182527_pt1 | contig 12875 bp, 15 predicted proteins | sample MGYA00383090_ERZ1046148 | MGnify/ENA primary metagenome ERZ1046148 (study PRJEB29581, sample SAMEA5548360) | metagenome | biome: marine; feature: coastal; material: water | depth 25 m | study: Short-term variability in the microbial, nano- and picoplankton...
AATCATCAATCCAGCCTAGTAACCATCTTTCATATGCAAAAAAGCCTGGTGCACTTCCTGTTTGTATTCCCATAACTCCAAAATCACCTACGTATCTGTGAGTATTAGAGTTACTGAAACTGTATAGGTCAAGTAGCCCTAAAGAGTGTCCCATTTCATGTGCAAGCCAAATACCTCCCCAATAATTAAAATCGTATCCAGAAGTAATTCCAGTTAGAATACTATTTCCATCTGCATTTATAGCGAAACTATCATTTAGGGATCCAAAAGTTGGGCCATATTCAATTTCGGAAGCATCAGGATTGGACATTACTAACACAATATCTGTATCGCTAAAATCAACTTGGTCATCTGCCAAATCAACCGCTTCTTGAATAAATGAAAGATGACCATCAGAGGAAGTTAGAGCTTCAGCATATTGTGAAGAAACCATACTAAGTCTTAACCAAGAATGGTATGATAGTAGGTTTATTCCCATTTTACCATAGGACATCTCTTCGTAGAATTCAGTATTAATACTTTCTAATAAATTAAAAACAGAAGTTGTTGTTTGAGAAGCTACAGCATCAGGGAAGTCTACAAATAATACTTGAATATTAACTTGTCCTAGTGATGATGATGGCCCATTATTAGGGAAGCCTATATCTACATAATCATTTGTAAATATCTTATCAAGTTTACACAATTGCGTTTCTGGCACTTCATTTTCGTCAAATAAAGCTAATACATCGATCAAATTTTCTTTTTCTATAGTTTCACTATCATCGTCTTTAGAAACAGTAAGAGATACTTTAAAAGTACCCTGTTCACTATACGATATTACAGGATTTTTTTCAGTAGATTTTGCTGGGGTACCTCCTTCAAAAGTCCAACTCCAACTAGTTGGCTCGCCTTCAGATTTTTCTGTAAAACTTATTTGCTTACCTTCTATAATTTTGTCCAAGTTTGAAGCGAATTCGGATTTTAACGGAACTACTGGGTTAATATCTATATCAGTTGAATTTGAAGAATCAGTTGAATTTGAAGAATCATTTGAACAGCTAAAAAAGAGTAACGATATAGCTAAAGTAAATTGGATATTTTTTCTCAAAAGGGATGTTGAATTTTTCATAATCATTAGATAAATTTATTTAATTTTAAGTGTTTTGAATAATTATTTTCATTTAACATTATTTATTCAGGATTAGGACTGTCAAAATGGTGTGCAACGTCTCCGTATATGAAACGAAGCGTGTAAAAAAGTACTTGTATTCAGATTATACACGGGCCGAATTTTTATATTTTGTTTCTATTTTTTCAATTCTATAAGCCAAATTTAAAAATTTGGAGGTCTACTAAAATAGTTGTAAACCTTTCGATTTAGTTCTTATTAGCTATATTTTATATACATTGTTGCATGCTGTTTTTATTTTGATTTCTTTTGTTCGTTTTCCGTAAAAATAGGTTTTCCATCTAAAGCTTGAACTAATGTTGTGGTAGCAAGAACTGCGTATAGCAATGAAATAATGATAGTGGCTTTTGTATCTTTAAATATATAAAAAGAAAGCAATGGAAGTAGCTGTAAAGCGTGCATTCCTATAAAGTGCGAAACTCTTAAATCACCTACAGTTTTGCTCCAACCTATAATCCACCAATTCGAGTTATCATTTATTGCACCAATGCTATGACTCATCTGAGAGCTCATTAAAGCGCCTTCAAATGAAAAAATAACAAAAATCAAGATTCCCAAACGAATTGCCCAAATAAAATGACTTGGTAAATTTGGAAAGGACTGTGTAAAAAAGAGGAAGCCAATATAAGCCGTATAGAGTGTAACGATTACGGCCGCCAAACCCATTAACGAATATAATATAGAATAAAGTGGTGTGTCAAAGTTGAAGTGTGATAATTGACCTTTATAGGCTTGAAAAATAATGTAAACAAGTTCAAAACCAAATAATATGATTACTGTCCAATTAAACGATGTTGGATTAAAATTTGACAAATAATGACAATACCAAGCCATTGTCCAAGCAAATAAACCTATTGAAATAGCAAATTTTAACGGCTTAAACCAAGCGTTTACTCCGTGAACTTGGGTAGTTGTAAGTTTGGTTAAAACGATAAATACTATTGAAAGAGATAAGCAGAACAAACCAAAATAAAATAAGGACTCGTTCCTAATTTTCAATTCCTTAATAAAATTCAATGTTCCTTCAATCATTACCATATTGTTTTTTATCAAGCGTAAACTTCGGCGTAAAATAATTCAAGCAATAAAGCATTGCTCCGTATGTAAAAATGAGTGTAGGCATATTGGTATTAAATCCTAAATCAAATTCTGGAATACCAAATAACTCTCTAAAAGATTTTGTTGCAATTAGTAGCATAAAAATGATTCCATAAGCAAATACGGAAATAATGGCAATTCTATTTTTTGTGGTTCTCGATATTCCTTTTTTGACTTCTTCTTTAAAGAAATACCAAAGAGCACCAAAACTAAACAAGACTTCTATTAAAATAGCTAAATAAGGATTAGATGCGTACAATCCAAGACCAGCTTGCATTGTGTCTGCCCCAAAAATGTAGTGCATATGACCGGAAAAGAAATCTAAAACAAAATGGATTGATACTAAAGCGACACTTACTAAACCTATTTTGGTGCTTTTAAATAGAAGTTTCCCAAGTAAGAATACAATTGCTAACCAAAATAATTGAGGTAGTAAATCGTGACTGTATAACATATCTACTGCCATATTACTTAAAGTAGCATCAAAGGCATCACTTGGATTGGTTAGTTCAAGACCTAAATAGTGAAAGGTAAACCACAAAAAATCTTGTAATTGGGATATAATTAAAAAATAAATTAACGTTCCTTTTGGGAATTTTTGTTTTGCTATTAATGCCGTAGTAAAATGTCCTGCTAACATAATTTCTTTTTAATTTTTGTATTTTTGCTATGGAATTGAAAGCAAAAATAATAATTACTATCGAATTAATAGTAATAGTTTGTAAAAAATGAAAAAAGAATTTCGCTCTGGCTGTCCAATCTCATCTACATTAGATGTAATAGGTGATAAATGGTCTTTGTTAATCATTAGAGATATGCTTGTTAAGCACAAAAAGACTTTCAAGGAAATTTCTGATTCAGATGAAAAGATTGCACCAAGTATTTTATCTGCACGATTAAAATTATTAGAATCGTATAAACTGATTTTCAAAACGAAAGTGCCAGATAACAAAAAAGAAAATATTTATTTGTTAACGAAAAAAGGGATTCGTTTAACTCCAATAATTATTGAATTCAGTTTATGGGGTGAAACTAATATGAGAGAATTTAATGAAATAGATCATATAGAAGGTTTGAATTCAGATAAGACTCTAATTATCCAAACAGTTCAAGATAGTTATCATTCTATGTTGCTTAATTTTCGATAATGTTGCTCTCAAATAGCATACAACGTTCTTTACAGATATGAATCGCTCTAATGTTTTATATCCGATGTTACCTGCCTGCCGCGAGGTAGGAACGAAGTGAGCTAATTTTTTTTACAAAGTCAAGTAACAAAACGAAATCGATATTAAAATTTTGTAGATGAGTAAACCACAATTCATCATATAAAAATTACAGTTCGGTAATAACAATTATTAAAACCCTACATAGTGTTCGATATTTGACATGACAAACAAATAAAACAAAATATCATGAAGATACTAACATTAATCATCGCACTAGCATTATCAGTAAACTTTAGTTACGCACAAGACAATGAAAACGAAAAATCCATAACCGTAACTATAGAAAATATAGCGAATAATAAAGGTAAAATTATTTTAGGACTTCATACAGAAGACACTTTTATGAAAGGTCAAGGTATTGCAAACGCAGAGAGCGAAATTGTTGATGGAAAAATAACAGTAACCTTTAAAAATGTAGAAATGGGAACTTACGCTATTATGGCATTACACGATGAAAACGAAAATAAAAGAATGGATTTTCAAGAAAACGGTATGCCTAAAGAATCTTACGGCATGTCCAACAACCCAATGAAATATGGGCCTCCACAATATGCAACTTCAAAATTTGAATTAAAACATGAAAATCTAGAATTAAAAATCATTTTATAAGCAAAATTATATTTTAGCATATAGGCGGTCCATATGGGCTGCTTTTTTTTATTGACTAAATTTAATTTATAATTAACATGTGTTTCTATAACTTTTATTGATAGTTTTTTTACTTTTATATCCTAAATTGACACCAATGACTATTACGCAATTATATTATGTTTTGGCTGTTGCCGAAAACCAGAATTTCACAAAAGCTGCGGCAAAATGCTTTGTTACTCAACCCACTTTAAGCATGCAAATTCAAAAACTTGAAGATCAGCTGGGTGTTCAGATTTTTGATAGAAGTAAAAAACCTATTGAACTCACCAATATTGGTAGAAAAATAGTTACCCAAGCTAGAAATATTGTAAACGAATCTTACCGAATTCAAGATATTGTAGATCAACAAAAAGGCTTTATTGGTGGTGAATTTAAACTTGGTATTATACCCACTGTTATGCCAACGTTGCTACCTATGTTTTTAAAAAGCTTTATAAAAAAGCATCCAAAAGTTAAGCTTAAAATAGAAGAGTTAACGACTGAAGAAATAATAACTAGAATTAAAGATGGACATTTAGATGCTGCTATTGCTGCCACCCCATTAGAAGATGATAGTATTAAGGAACGTGTGCTTTATTTTGAGCCTTTTGTAAGCTATATCCCCAAAGGACACAGACTACATAATAATAATAAAATAGATGTATCAGAATTAGATATTAACGATATGTTATTGCTAGAAGATGGACATTGTTTTAGAGATGGAGTCATTAATTTATGTAAAGCTTTTAAAAGCCATTCTGATGATCAATTTCAATTAGAAAGCGGAAGTATTGAAACGCTAATAAAACTATCTAATGAAGGTTTGGGGATGACTCTACTTCCCTACTTACACACCTTAGATATTAATGACAAAGAAAAAGGAAATTTACATTATTTTAATGAGCCTTCTCCCGCAAGAGAAGTTAGTATCATTTATCATAAAAGTGAATTAAAGATGCATATAATTGAAGCTTTACAAGATGTTATATCTGGAATTATACGAGGTGCTATTGCATTTCAGAATGTAAAAATCATAAGCCCTTTAGCAAAATAAAAAACAGTAAACACTAAAAAAGCGACCTGAAAGTCGCTTTTTTTTATACTTTTAAATAGATTAAACATTGATTTAATTCCGGTTTTTGCTGTACCAAAGAATGAATAAAAATTTTAAGCTCTTCAATCTCGTAAGGCAGTAATCGTTCTAATGCCTTTTGTACTTCTTTGCAAAACAACGTTGTGTCAAAACTGACTTTTTTAAGAACAGTTTTGGTATACTCTAGCATTGCTCTTGCCATAATTTTATTAAAGTTTTAGGTTTGAATAAATAGTAGAGTTCTTTATAGGCGTGTTACTGTTATATCTATAAATTTAATGAAAAATTATCCAAGTTTGGTAACTTTATGTGAAATTAACATTTTAAAATCGATTATCACCATCCAATAAATCGCCTAAACCACCAAGAATACTACCTTCTCCTTTATTTTTCCCTCCTCCCCTTGGAGCACTAGCCAAAACACGACCAGCAAGTCTACTAAAAGGCAACGATTGTATGTAAACAGTTCCTGGACCTTGCAGTTTAGCAAAGAATAAACCTTCTCCGCCAAATACCGTATTTTTTATACCACCAACAAACTCTATATCATAATCTACAGATTGATCGAAACCTACAATACATCCTGTATCTACTTTTAAAATTTCACCTGATTTGAGTTCTTTCATAGCCATGGTTCCTCCCGCATGAACAAATGCCATACCATCTCCTTCAAGCTTTTGCATGATAAAGCCTTCGCCTCCAAAAAGCCCACGACCTAATTTTTTTGAAAACTCAACACCAATGCTTACGCCTTTTGCTGCGCAGAGAAATGCATCTTTTTGGCAAATAAACTTACCTCCAAAACGTGTTAAATCTATTGGGATAATTTTCCCAGGGTAAGGTGATGCAAAAGACACATTACGTTTTCCTGTTAAGTCATTATAAAATGCCGTCATAAACAAACTTTCTCCTGTAAGAATCCGTTTTCCAGCGCCTAAAATTTTTCCTAAAAATCCAGAATCCTTTTGAGAGCCATCGCCAAATATAGTTTCCATTTTAATGCCATCATCCATCATCATAAAACTACCCGCTTCAGCTACCACGCCTTCATGCGGGTCTAGTTCAATTTCTACATATTGCATTTCTTCACCGTAGATTCTGTAGTCAATTTCGTGTGCCGTCATATTGAAAAAGTTTATTCGTTTAAAGGTTTAATCGTTTATATGTTGACTTATTTATGATTTTGTTACAACATTTTTAAAATTCCGAAGTGATAACGGTGGCAAAAAAATGATTTTTACCAAAAGGCGCTATGATGCAAAGCACAAAATGAACACTGCTAACTAAGACTGTTGACAACTGACAGTCTAATAAAAACTGTCTATTGTTTCAACTTAACACTCCATTGAAAATTAAACGTAGAAACCACAACACCTTCTTCATTTACTCCAACAGCTTGCATCCATAAAGTTTGTCCTTCTCCTGTTGCTATCGCTTTTGCAAGAACATCATCTGTGGCAGTTCCATCATTACAAGTAAATCTAATCTTACCTGTTGCTTTTTTAGTAAATGTGGCATTATTAGATGTTACTAACATAGACACAGGTTTACCAGATTCTTGTATTTTATTTATCATTAAAGCTCCGGTAGAAAACTCCGCAGCCATACCTTGTACTGCCCAAAACATAGATTTAAACGGATTTTTATTTACCCATTTATGGGTTACTCCAACAATACATGTTTCATTATCAATATGTTTTGTTCTTACACCACACAAATAAGCTGCCGGCAACTTATACATTGTGTAAGTATTTAGTTTTCTTGGTGTTAAAGTCATTATTAAAGATTATAATTTTCACGAAGTTATGAAATAATTTCATACTTGTAAATGTTAAAATTATGTTAATTATAGTACTATGCGTAACAAAGTACCTTCTTTTAGACATATATTTGTATAAGAAACTATTATACGTTTTATAATCATGATAGATAATCACCAAAAAAACATCGCCACATTTATTCACTTATCTACCTTTAGTAGATTCTTTATTCCGTTTGGAAATTTTATTGGCCCTATAGTATTATGGATTGCCAATAAAGATAAATCTGAATTTATAGACAGCCATGGTAAGCAAATAATCAATTTTCAAATTAGTATTTTATTATACGCTATAATTTTAGGAACACTGACGATTCCATTTTTCATCTTTAAAATTTTCAATGGTATTGATTTTTTAGATTTTCATGCCTTTGAAAGTTTTCATATCAATATAGGTAAACCATCACCACTACTCTATATAGGAGGCGCATTAGGTATATTGGCTGTAATTGGATTTATTATTGAATTGGCGCTAATAGTTGTTGCAAGTTTAAAAGCACGAGATGGTAAATTGTATAAATATCCATTCACCATTAATTTTTTAAAATAAAACATAAGCTATGTATAAACTTAATAATGAATTTCAAAAGTTAAATGGCGTTCTGAATTGCGTTAGGGATTGCAGAGTAAAGCCCAAAGCGAGGAATGAGCGAGAACTTGCAGCGGAAGCCCGACCCTTGTTGTAACCTGCCGGTAGGTGGGCAGGCGTCAAAAAAATAATAAAATTTCATCAATATAATCATCAATCAAATCAATCAAAAAATGAACAGTTTCACAACATTAAAAGAATGACACTATGAAGATAGAAAACACAAAAGCACAAATGCGAAAAGGCGTTTTAGAATTCTGCATACTCTCGGTCTTAAAGGACAATGATGCGTATGTTGCCGAAATTCTAGGCACCTTAAAAGATGCAAAGTTGCTGGTTGTAGAAGGTACTATTTACCCGCTTCTTACGCGACTTAAAAACGCTGGACTTTTAAATTACAGATGGGAAGAATCGACCTCTGGTCCGCCAAGAAAATATTATGGTTTAACCGAAACAGGTAAATTATTTTTAAAAGAATTGAACACGACTTGGAGTGAATTACACAATGCAGTAACTATAGTAACAAGCCAAAAAACAACAAAAAAATGAATAAAACAGTCAACATAAATTTAGCAGGTATATTTTTTCATATAGATGAAGATGCGTACTTAAAATTGCAACGCTATCTTGAGGCTATAAAACGTTCATTTACAGACCCTCAAGGTCGTTCTGAAATTATAGCGGATATAGAAGCTCGAATTTCTGAACTTTTTAATGAGCGCGTGCATAACGACAAACAAGTTATACGAGTTAAAGAGGTAGATGAAGTAATCTCGATAATGGGGCAACCTGAAGATTATTTGGTAGATGATGAAATTTTTGAAGATGAACCACAACCATCTTACAGAAGTACATCTTCTACTTCTAAGAAATTATTTAGAGATACAGACAACTCTTATATAGGTGGTGTATCCTCTGGGTTATCACATTACTTTGGAATTGATGCCATTTGGATTCGGTTAGCTTGGATACTTTTAATTTTTGGAGCAGGTACAGGTATTTTACTTTATATTTTACTTTGGGTTTTAGTGCCTGAAGCAAAAACTACTGCTGAAAAAATAATGATGACAGGGGATCCTGTTAATATTAGCAACATCGAAAAAAAAATAAAAGACGGGTTTGACACCGTAACTGAAACTGTAGGTGATGTTGCAAAAAATGTATCGGAATCGGTTTCTAATGCAGCGAAAAATATTGATGTAAAAAAAAGCGCTAACTCTATAAAATCGTCTTCAAGAACTTTTTTTGATACGATAGGAGATGTTATTATGTTCTTCTTTAAGGTCTTTGCAAAATTCATAGGTGTTTTACTTATAATTATCGGTGCAGCAGCTTTAATTGGGCTAATTATTGGTCTGTTTTCATTAGGTGTTGCAGACATTATACATATACCAGGTTTAGACTTTATGGAGATTGCCAATGCTGGTGAAACACCAATTTGGTTAGTATCCTTGTTTACGCTTTTTGCCTGTGGTATTCCGTTCTTTTTCCTTTTTTACTTAGGTCTTAAGATTCTAATAAACAACTTAAAATCGATAGGCAATATAGCTAAATTCACGTTGTTAGGATTATGGCTTATCTCAATTATATCATTAGTCGTTGTTGGAGTAAGACAAGCCAGCGAACATGCTTTTGAAGAAAGTTTTATGGTGAAAACTGAATTACCAATTATGGCTAATGACACCCTAAATATTAAAATGGTAAGCAGTGATAACTTTAGCCCTGAGCATTACGGTCATAATAGTTTTAAACTTGCACATAACGAAAATGGTGATAAAGTTTTATACTCATCCAATATAGACATCACAGTAGAATCTACTACCGACTCTATTGCAAGAATAGGCATTAAAAAAAGGGCTGATGGTAGAGATTATGACAAAGCCATAGAACGTGCAAAAAATATAAATTATAGTTTTGAACTTAAAAACAATACTTTACTGTTAGATTCTTATTTAACTACAAATACTGAAAATAAATTTAGTGACCAGGAAGTGGATGTTGTGCTTTATTTACCAGAAAATACTGTTGCGTATTTTAATAACAGTACAGAAAAGAGTTTACACTATAAAACATACGATGGTAATATTGTTTCAAGAGACGATACCAACCACTATTTAAAAATTCTTTATGATGAAGTGGAATGCTTAGACTGCCCTGAAGAAGATTTTAAAGTAAAGGTGAATACGCCAAAACTTAAAATTGATAATAATGGAATAGAAATTAATTCAGAAGATGGTAGCCTAAAAATAGATGAGACTGGCATTAAAGCAGAATCAGTTGAGATAAAACTGAATATTAATTCTGATGGCGTTGAACTAATAGAATCAGAGTAATAGATATTATAAACAAGCATAGATCACGATGAAAATTCGGGATTAGTTCTACTTACAATTCATCATTAAAAGATAACAGTTCAGGAATTTAAATTATCAAAGCACATGTAATAATTAGATATTTGAACAACACATTAATCATCAAAAAACAAATAATCATGACAACACTAATCAAATTTATTGTAGCCACCGTATTAAGCTTAACGCTCTTTTCGTGTAACTTTGATATGAACTTTAACTCTGGTGTTAGAGGAAATGGCGAAGTAGTTATAGAGAACCGAACTATAAACGAATATTTTTCAGCTATTAAAGCAACAGAAGGTTTGGATGTTTACTTAACGCAAAGTGATAACGAAAGTGTAAGCGTTGAAGCTGATGGAAATTTACAAGAACTCATCTTAACCGAAGTTGAAGATGGTGTTTTAAAAATTCACACGAAAGAAAATATTGGTAGCGCTATATCAAAAAAAGTACATGTTAGTTTTAAAGATATATCAAGCATTGTGTCTACTAGTGGCAGTGACGTTTATTCTACGAATACAATTATTTCGGAACGTTTAGATTTAAAATCCACGAGCGGAAGTGATATGAAGCTCGATGTAAACACTTCTGTATTAAATTGTAAATCTACTAGTGGAAGCGATTTAAGACTATCCGGGAAAACAATTAGATTAATTGCTGAAGCTACAAGCGGAAGTGATATAAAAGCTGCTGATTTAATGGCAGAATCTAGCCAAGTAAAAGCCACTAGCGGTGCAGGTATTACAGTGAACACCTCTCAAGAATTAACAGCAAAAGCTACCAGCGGCGGCGATGTTAAATATTACGGAAACCCAAAAAAGGTTGATAAAAGTGACAGCTCTTCTGGAAGTGTAAGACAACAATAAGCGTATTAACAAAACCAACTGATATTAAAACCACTTCAAGCTTTAACAAAAGTTTGGAGTGGTTCTTGTTTTATTATTTTTAGTGACTAATTAGCCATTCAATGTGTCTAATTAGTAGTGATGTATGTCTTGAGGACTAGAGAAAATTACTATTGAAGCTTCAGGTACGAGTTCTATTTATATGAAAATCCAAAGATTATAATAACAGATACGGCAAAGCTTCAAAAGAAGGTTAAATAAATGAGTTATTTCTAGTATTAGAAATTACATGAGTCCTAGAATTTGAAAGTAATAAATCTGATTATTTTCGATATTCATGTTTTACCCAGTCCACTTCCATAACCCACTCAGTACCTACCATTGGTGAGTCGGTAATTTTCGCGAAGTTTAAAATAGCAAACATGGGTTCTGGATATTTATCGCCTTCACCAACATTTCTGTATATTTCTTTACCATCCAGTCTGTATACCAAATCGCTTTTTTCCCATTCTACAGAATAGGTGTGATATTCATTTAAAGTAGCTTCAAAGTTTCTGCGTTTACTTTGCCAATCACCTTTATCACACGCTCCTAAACTTACTATGGCTCCAGTTGTAAAGCCATCTTTCATATGATCTCCATGATGTTCAAAAATATCTATTTCTCCAGAACCTGTTAAAGGCCAACAAATATTTTCATCAGCTTCCTGAACAGGAGATTCGTTATTTTGCGCACCTAGTAACCACCAAGCTGGAAACATACTAGGTTCTCCGTTACTCCCTAATTTTAATCTTGCAGTCCATTTACCTTTAATAAATTCTTTTTTATTCTTTGACGCGATACGGCCAGCAACATATTCGCAATCAGGATGTTGATTTCCGTGCTTGTCCAAATTCTTACATCTCATTTTCTCGGCACTTTTGACAACCTTCAATTTTAATGTACCATTGCTAACTTCTCGTGTTCCGAATTCATTATCGGGCACATAGCAATGTGTTTCGTTGTTTACCCAAATGCGTTGGTCTTGCCAATTATCCAGATTAAAAGTGTCAAAGTCATCTTGAAAATCTACTTTCCAGACATCTGCTGCTACTGTTTTATTTGAATCTTCTTTATCTTTTGTTTTACAAGCTATTACAAGCATTCCGATTAAAAAAAAACTTAACAAATTATAATAATGTGATTTTTTCATAATTGAGGATTTTTAATTAATCAAAACTAAACAAATAAAAGTTGAGCCGTATTTACAATATCGATTTGCTTATAAATTGTTTAAATTTAGTCGGGATGACAGTATTTGAACTACCATCGTTTTTTTATTATATTTTATTAATTTACAGTTATTTAATAAATTACAAAAATTCTTAATTTATTATTTTTCATGTATTTTTTTGGGGGGGGGGGGTATTATCCCCCAATAAATCAAATTGTTTTGTCTTTGATTAAAAATCAAATATAAACTTTTTTCTATTTTTCTTTACGTTTTCCAACATCTTCCCATACTTATATACATAAGGTTTGATTTTATCCAATCAATTCCTTACTACGAGAGTAATTAAAATATTTACAAACACATTACAATTATTAAAATAGGAATCTTTAGGGGTATAGGGGATTTCATAAATAAAAACTACTAAAACTATGAATACAATTGGAGTAATGATAAGAAAAATGGATATACAAGAAAATGGTAAAAAACTAAATCCATCTTCTAAAAATCTAAATAAACAAATTAAAACCCTACACGGTAAATTAAAGAAAAATGATAAAGAGATTACTACTACTTACGTAATTGAAAAAGATAAATACAAAGGTCGGTTTCACACACACTTACTAATCAATTATAACGATGACCAGAACCTCTACAATCATCTTTCTCGTTTCGTAGGTGGAAATAGTTGGGAAGAAAGAAAAGAGGGGTTAGACACAATATATGGTTGTAATGGTAAATATGGAGAAGTTGATACACACTTTATTTATGATGAAGTTGGGTTTCTAAGATATATGAATGTCGAAGGAATAACAGAAATACTAATATAAATTATGA
>ERZ1046148.1294-NODE-1294-length-12852-cov-4.876690_pt1 | contig 12852 bp, 14 predicted proteins | sample MGYA00383090_ERZ1046148 | MGnify/ENA primary metagenome ERZ1046148 (study PRJEB29581, sample SAMEA5548360) | metagenome | biome: marine; feature: coastal; material: water | depth 25 m | study: Short-term variability in the microbial, nano- and picoplankton...
GTGTATTTTGAAGTATCAAGCGTTTCATAAACAACATTTCCGCTTGTTAAAGAGATTTTGTATTCGCTAGAATACCCACCCATAATAATAGCAATATTTTTTTTCATTAACATTATTTTTGTCATTCCCTTGAAGGTAGGAATGTTTTTAAAATTTCACAAAAAAGTCGAAATCAATTAAATTAAACTCTAAACTCGTCTGAAACCAACAATAAAACGTATGTAATGATAGTTAATGTTAGTTAAGCTAAAATATCATATATATTGCAAAAGAAAAAACAGTTCTGTTTTTATATATTTGCCTAATAGAAAAACCTGTCCATGAGTATCATAAAATTTCTAACCAGTAAAACCTTTTTTAAACAGCTTTTATTGGCAGTTGTAGCTATAGTTGTATTGTGTTTTATCATGTTAAAATGGTTAAACATGTCGACAAATCATGGCGATTTTGAAACGGTTCCTGAGCTTAAAGGTAAATCTATAAGTGTTGCAGAGTTAGAATTAAAAGATAATAAATTGGTTATTAAAATTCAGGATTCAGCAAATTACAACCCAGATTATCCCAAGTTTTCAGTTATAGAACAGGAACCTTTGGCGGGTTCTAAAGTTAAGGAAGATAGAAAAATATACATCACACTTAATCCCTCAGGTTATAGAAAGATGAATATTCCTGAAGGCTTAATAGACCAAACATATAGACAAGTAAAACCAAACCTAGAAGCTCTAGGTTTTAAAGTAGGCAAAGTCACTTATGCCGATAATATTGGAAAAGACATGGTATTAAAATTAACGCATAAAGGAAAAGTACTTAAAGCAGGTGATAAGTTAGCCAGAACCTCTGTTATAGATTTGGTTCTTGGTAATGGTAAGAGACCTTAAATAATGGACGACTACACACCGATATTACCAGACGAAAACAATCTTTACGAACATCATGCATTTACTGTAGACAAAGGGCAAGCGCCTTTACGTATCGATAAATATTTAATGAATTTTGTTGAGAACGCTACACGAAACAAAATTCAAGCCGCAGCAAAAGAGGGAAGCATTTTTGTAAACGATGTTGCTATAAAATCGAACTACAAAGTAAAACCTTATGATAGCATTCGTGTGCTATTGTCTCATCCGCCTTTTGAAAATTTATTGGTAGGCGAGGATATAGATATTGATGTGGTTTATGAAGACGACGATCTTTTGGTTGTCAATAAATCTCCAGGAATGGTCGTGCATCCAGGTCATGGAAATTATTCAGGAACCTTAATAAACGCATTAATCCATAGGTTTGATAATCTGCCAAATAATTCTAGTGAACGTCCAGGACTAGTGCATAGAATTGATAAAGATACCAGTGGTCTTTTAGTGGTTGCTAAAACTGAAATAGCCATGGCGCATTTGTCTGCACAGTTTGCAAATAAAACGAGCGAACGCGAATACGTCGCTATTGTTTGGGGGAATATGAAAGAAGAAGAAGGTACTGTAGAAGGCAATATTGGGCGTCACCCTAAAAACCGACTACAAAACACCGTGTTTCTTGACGATGATGAAGGAAAAGGCAAACCCGCTGTTACCCATTACAAGGTTTTGGAGCGTTTGGGCTATGTTACTTTGGTGTCTTGTAAGCTAGAAACAGGTCGTACGCATCAAATACGTGTACACATGAAACACATTGGGCACACGCTGTTTAATGACGCACGATACGGTGGAGAAAAGATATTAAAAGGGACAACCTTTACTAAGTACAAACAGTTTGTAGATAATTGTTTTAAAGTATTGCCTAGGCAAGCATTACATGCTAAAACATTGGGTTTCGAGCATCCAACAACAGGTAAATTTATGCAGTTTGATACCGAAATCCCAGACGACATGCAGCAATGTATTGAAAAATGGAAATCGTATTCTAAGCATCAAGAGTTATAAATCCCTGCGAAGATAGGAACCTCATAAATCATAGCAGTAATCTTATTATTTGGACGTTACCGAAAGGGGTGGGCTTGAAGTTTATCTTGAGTAAAGTCTAAGGCTATATCTTTTTAAAATATGTCTCATAGTGAGCACTATAGTCGTTGTTATCTGTCTAATTATAGTGCCAACAAGCGTTATTGTTCCTTTAGTTTTAAAAGGATGTCGTTGCTATCGCTAACGCAGGTATTTTCAAACTTATATTTTTAAACCAAAAGCTATTTTATTTTTGGAGAAGTTTGTTTAAGTTTAAGTATAAAATGCATTTTATACATAGTTGTACATTGGTTTTTTATTTCAAACTTGACAATTTAGATTTTTGTCATCGTTGTGTTAGTAATTATACTCATGTTTACTCCTTGAGCAGACATGGTAACCTCAATAGCTGCGCTAGTTGGAACCCCACTGCTAATATCAACTGTTGTTTTTCCTTTGATAGTGCCAGTTCCTGTGCCAGCTACATCTCCTGAAACATCTAAAGAAACAATGCCATTAGCGATACTGCTTATAGTGTATGTAGTACTCATTTTAACCCCTTGATTTTCATCTTCAGAGGTCCATGAAGAGCCAACAGAAACTTTTTCTTCGGGATAATTAATAGTACTTGCACTACCTGTTAATTGCTCCATTCCAGGAATGGCAGGTTCTATTTTAGTTTCAATCATATTTCCCAAATTATCTAAAGAAGTATGGATAGTTGCTTTCATCATTGGATCAAATTGTGACTTCATCATTTGCCCCATCTGATCAAGTTCTGCTTCTTTCTTATTAGAATCATAACTCATGGACATTTCTCCTTGCATCATATCCATAACAACAGATGTAATCTTAGATTCCGTCTTAATATTTTTGGCACCAACTTCGGTGATAATAACCCCCATTGTCATATTCATATTCAGTCCACCTTGTAATCCCATATTTTGCTTTGCATCTACCGTTAGAAGATAATTATCACCTTCGTTATAATTAAGACGTAATAAAACAGATTCTTGCGATGTTGCTGATAATGTTGTTATCACTAATAATACTAGAATAATTCTTTTCATTTTATAGTTTGTTAATTTTTGTTTTTATTCCACTTGTATACAACAAGTGAATAAACATATTAGTGTGTTTATTTCTTTCAAATGTAAGAAAATATCTGAACTAATTAGTTGGGTTAACTAGTCTACTTTTTTTATCAAATTTAAATAAATCTGTTATATGTGTAATTATATTTATTAGGAGATTCTTAGATAAAAATTACTCAGGATAGTTATGGTAACATGTTACAGAAAAAAGGAAGTATGGAAATGAGAAGGTTAAAGTGAGGTGGTTAGTTTCCCTTTACTTGATTTCAACTCAGTTCTTTGTTAGCCAACGTAATTAGTTTAATTGTTTTAATATCCAGTTTGATATTTCTAATAATGCTTTTGGTGCAAATGTCTGCTCAATTTCACCATATTCATTGGGAGAACCTGTAGAACATTCTTGAAAAAGATGATTTAAATGAGGTAGCTCTTTGACAACGAAATTATTGTTTTTACCTTCTTTTAAATACTTTTCAATGGCATCTAAATTTACTTTTGAAGGAACTTGTAAATCTTTCTCTCCATTAATGGCGAGGACTGGACACTTAACTTTAACTAAACTAGAGGCTGGGTTATATTTCAAAAAGAACTGAAACCAAGAGGTTGCCAATTGGTCAACAGTGCCTTCAATAAATTGATTCTTTTTAATTCCTTCAGGTAGAAGTTCAGCATTTTTATTTAGCTCTTTTTGAAAATAATCTCTTAAAACTGATTTTATTTCATCTAGATCATCGCCTTTGATTATAATATCCAATCCACCTTTAAGCAAGGCTAATTCCGTTTGTAATTTTGATTCATCTGTTCCATTTGCTTTTGAAATTAATTCATTTTGTAGTAAAAGTATATCGTAACCCGAAATTCCAGGACCTGCCAATAGAACAATAAAATCTATATCTTTAGATTCAGAGGCTACCATTGGAGCAATTAGCCCACCTTCACTGTGCCCAACTAATCCAATATTCTTATAATCTATATCATTGCGTGTTTTAAGATATGTAACTGCACTTAGGACATCATTAGCAAAATCTGTCGAAGTTGCTGATTTAAAATCACCTGTAGATTTAGCAGTCCCTCTATCATCAAATCTTAAAACTCCAATACCTTTTTTTGTTAAGTGGTCTGCAACAACTAAAAACGGTTTATGCCCTAGTAATTCTTCATCTCTATTTTGAGGACCACTGCCTGAAATCATAACAACGACAGGAAACTTTCCTGTGGTCGATGGTAAGGTTAGTGTTCCTGAAAGTGTGATTGAATCAATGGAGTTTGTAAAAGAAACATCTTCAGTGTAATATGGGTAAGGTTTTTTGGGTTCTTGTGGTCTAATAAGCTCCTTTTTTTTAATTTTTTCTTTAGATAGATCCATTGGAAAAGATTGTCCAGCTTGTTTGAAAGTCCCAACAATAATGTTATTATCACCCAAAACACCTTTATATTCAACCCCTAAGTTGGAAATAGTAAGTTTTAATGCAGGACTTTCAAAACTTGTAGTCGTAACAGGTATTCCTTTTGCATTCTGGTCAGGGCTGTCCATTGTCGTTACTAAGTTGTTATCAATAGAGTTTATATTAAACACTACTCTCAACTGAATTCCTTGCACCTTTAAGACGCCATTCCATTGTCCAGTTATGTCTTGCCCATAAGTTGTTAGGGTTAACAAGAGTGTAGAAATAATTAGAATCAGTTTTTTCATCTACTTGGTTTTCATATATGTTGGCTAATGCAAAAATAAAGTTCCGTTTCAATATTGAAACCAATGCTGCACAGATGAACTTTATAGGTCGTTAAACGAAATTAGTTAATTTTTCAGATAAAATCAATAACATCAATTCCATTTATAACGGCATCACAAATAATTCTAATCTTAAATTTTTAAAGTAAAATAGTAATTGTAAATTTGAAATGAAAGAAATTTGAGATTTCCGCCTTCGCTGAAATAAAAAAATTATCCCATCTATGAAACTAGTATTGTCACCAGCAAAATCACTCAATTTTGAAAGCCCACTGCCAACAACGCAATATACCGAATCTGGTTTTTTGTCAAAGTCAGAACGTATTAATAAACTGCTTAAAAGTAAATCGGCAAAAAGTTTATCAAAACTTATGAGTATTTCTGATGCGTTAGGACAATTAAACCATCAGCGCAATCAAGATTGGCAATTACCTTTTACAACTGATAATGCGAGACCAGCAGTGTATGCCTTCAATGGCGATGTGTATAGAGGCCTAGATGCTTACACCATTCCAGAGGATAAAATAGAAGTACTCCAAAATACAGTCCGTATTCTTTCAGGTTTGTATGGTTTATTAAAACCAACCGATTTAATGCAACCCTATCGTTTAGAAATGGGAACTAAATTTCCAATTGGCGCAAAGAAAAATTTATATGAATTCTGGAAAAAGGACATTACCAATGCCCTTAATGAAGAACTTGAAGATGATGAGCTTTTCTTAAATTTAGCCAGTAACGAATATTTTAAAGCTATTGATACTAAAGCCTTAAAAGTACCTGTAATTACCGCTAATTTTAAAGAGTTTAAAAATGGGCAATATAAAATGATTTCGTTTTTTGCAAAGGCAGCTCGTGGTATGATGGCGCGTTATATTGTTGATACTAATGCAAAAACCATAGACGATTTAAAAGGTTTTAATTATGAGGGGTATAATTATAGCGAACCGATGAGCAGCGAAAAAGAATTGATTTTTATTAGATAGATTTATAGATATGTACTATTACTTAATTATTGCGCTACAAATCTATTGTTTATATCATTTATATACCCATAGAAACGCCTACTATTGGTGGTTTTTAATTCTGTTCCTCCCAGCAATTGGTTGCATTATTTATTTAATCACACAAGTTTATAATAAGCAAGATGCTGAAAAAATAACAGACGAAATAGCACATGTCATTAATCCAACAAAAAAAGTTAGAGATTTAGAAAAGCGGTTAGAATTCTCAGAGTCCTATCAAAATCGTATAAATCTGGCTGATGCATATTTAGAAATTAAAGATTATAACAATGCCATAACGCATTATATCGAAACTTTAGAAGATCAATCTCAAAATGACTTTTATGCCACTAGGCAGCTCATTGAAGCCTATTTTAAAACTGAAGATTATGATAAGGTTATTTTTTATGCTGATAAAATTAATAATCACCCAGAATATAAAAAATCCAGAACACAGTTTTTATATGGATTAGCCTTGAAACGTGTTGGTAAAATGGAGGAGGCAGAAAATAATTTAAGACAAATTGATGTAAGATATTCATTTTATGAAGAGCGCCTCATATTAGCCAAATTTCTACTAAGCATAAAAAAGGAGGCCGATGCTAAAGAAATTTTAAATGATGTGTTTACAGAGTCAAGCCATATGACTAAAACAAACAAACATATTTATAGAACAACTATTAAAGAAGTTGAGACGCTTTTAAAAGAGATTGGTTAATACTATTAGGGCGCAGCCTTGTTGCCAATGCCAATTTTAGTTTCAATGGAAATTCTTTTTTTAACTCTAGGTCTTCTAGCTCCAAAAGTTCCTCGATTAATTTTACCTCGTTTTGTTTTTTTATCGCCTTTTCCCATAATTTACTTTACTTTTAGTAAAAAGTAAAATAATGATTTTAAAGTATAAAATCAAGCTAAATCGATGTTTAAACATACTCATCCGTATAAACCATTTATTAAAAACGATACCACAAAATTGATTGTTGGGACCTTACCACCACCAAGATTTTCCACGGGCAAACTTTTGGAAAAGGATGTGAATTTTTGCTATGGAAGTTATTACAACTCACTTTGGCTATTCATAGATAAAATTCATGGTTTGAATTTACGCTACGACAACTCAAATGAAGCTATTGAAGAACGAAAAGCATTTCTTATTGAAAATAAAATAGGCGTTTGTGATATTGTTGACAGTGCAGAACGCGATAAAATTGATGCGTCAGACATAGGTATGAAAAATATTGAACTTCGAGATATCATTGGTTATTTGGAAAAATTTCCAAATATTGATACGCTTTTGTTTACAGGTGGAAATAGTAAAAATGGGCCAGAATATTTTTTTAGAAGACACTTAAAAGATTATAGTTTAAAGTTGGAGTTGGTTAATAATGAAACACCTAGAATTCATCAATTCATCATTCCAAGTGAAGCACAGGAATCAGCTTCATCAAACCGAATAATCAAAACCGTTTCTTTAACGTCAGGATCTGGAGCAGCGAATATCTCAATTAGTAGAATACCACTTTACAAACAGCTAAAAGCTGAAAATCCAAAGTTCAATACGTTTGATTACAGAGTGATGCAGTATCGGGAGTTTTTTTGATAGATTAATTGAAAATTAGCTAAAAAATTAAATGTACATTTGCCTCTTTAATTAGAAGGAGGTAGAATGCATTATGTTTTGTTATCTCAAACGCCCACTAAGGGTCTTCATAAACACAATATATGTCATTTCAATCTTTAGGCTTATCTGAAGCCTTGCTAAAAGCAGTTAGTAAAAAAGGATATACAACCCCAAGTCCTATTCAACAAAAAGCAATACCGCCAGTTTTAGCCGGTAAAGATGTTTTAGCTTCGGCGCAAACAGGGACGGGTAAAACAGCAGGTTTTACACTACCGCTTTTACACATACTTTCTGAAAATCCGAAAGAAAAATTTAGACCAGTTCGTGCTTTAATTTTAACACCAACACGAGAATTGGCGGCTCAAGTTTATGCCAACGTTAGAGAATATAGCGAGTTTTTAAATTTACGGAGTGCTGTTATATTTGGAGGTGTCAACCAAAAACCGCAAGCAGCAGCTATTCGTCAAGGTATTGATATTTTAGTCGCTACCCCTGGGCGTTTATTAGATTTACAAAACCAAGGTTTATTATCACTTAAGCGTGTTGAAATTTTTGTTTTAGATGAAGCTGATAGAATGCTTGATATGGGCTTTTTAAGAGATATTGAACGTATTATTAAATCTATGCCAGAGAAACGTCAAAATTTGATGTTTTCAGCTACGTTTTCAAAAGATATTAAAAAGTTAGCACATGGTATTTTAAATCATCCTGTGCATGTTGAAGCAACTCCAGAGAATACAACGGTTGAAGCTATATCGCAGAAGGTTTATAGAGTAGCCAAAGGCCTAAAAACAGGGTTAATTATTAAGTTGATTTCTGATGGTAATTGGAAACAAGTTTTGGTATTTGGAAGAACTAAACACGGTGCTAACAAGCTTTGTGAAAAAATGGTTAAAGCAGGAATAACTGCAGCAGCCATTCATGGTAATAAAAGTCAAGGAGCAAGAACAAAAGCATTAGCTGGTTTTAAAAGTGGGCGTGTTCGTGTTTTAGTAGCTACAGATATTGCTGCTCGTGGATTAGATATTCCATTATTACCACATGTTATTAATTTTGAGTTGCCTAATATTCCTGAAGATTATGTACATAGAATAGGAAGGACAGGTAGGGCAGGAGCGAGTGGAGAAGCCTTATCTTTAGTAAGTGCTGATGAAACCTCTTTTTTAAGAGGCATTGAAAAGTTAATTGAAATGAAACTTCCTGTTCAAATTATAGAAGGTTTTGAGCCTGATCCTAATGCATCCACAGCGCCAATAAAACAAGGTCAAGGTAGGCAAAATAGAAACTCTAGAAATTCTGGTAATTCAAACAGAAACTCAAAAGGGAATACTAATTCAAGACGTCCTAAACGAAGTAATGATAGGCGTAATTAGAATCTGTGCAAAAGATTCTAAAAGCTAAAATAATAGAAGTGCGCAATAAAAAAATCGCTGCCAAAGGTGAAAATATTGGGTTTTTTTATGCGTCTTTTAAGAATAAAAATGATACCCCAGAATTACTTATGGAAGCTGCAACTTGGTGGATTCAAACCTATAAGTTAGACCATTTTATGAAGGCTGTAAAAATTAAATGTTTAGTTGAAAATTTATAATGGAATCGCAACCCAATAATCCGTTACACGGCATAAAGCTAGAACAAATCATTAACGATTTGGTAGCACATTATGGCTGGGAATACATGGGGTATACTATTAAAATAAAATGTTTTACAGATAAGCCTTCAGTAAAATCAAGTTTAAAATTTTTAAGAAGAATGCCTTGGGCTAGAACCAAAGTGGAGAATATGTATTTAAAAATGTTGGAAAGTCAAAAGAGACAATCTTAAGAGATTACTTTTGTTAAAATTATTTGCAGCGTAGATAAGGTAATCTTTAGCATCTTTTTAAGGAAAACAGAGGATACAAAAGATAGTTAATGTCCAAACATTACCACAACGTAAACGTTATAGTAAATATCTGTTTTTTTTAGCAAAATACATCTAAAAATATCTATACTAATAATAGTTTCTTCAAAGTAGCGCTATAATGGTATGTTTGATTGATTTCAGTTTTATTTATAATACTAATATTTGATTGACTTAGCTGTATAGTTTTTGTATAGTTTTTTATCTTAGTTTTTCTTTTAAGTTGATTTTTTAGATATAAATTTGTGCACTTATTTCATTGGTGTATTTTAAAATAATTAAGCAAAAATCAAACCAAAAAAACTAAAAAATTATGTCAGTTAGAGCAGGGAAAGTTATGGCATTAGCAGGATTAGAACATGCTAATAAAACAAATAACGAATTAGAGGCGATATTCAATAAAGTCTTAAATAACGGAATGCATGGGTTAGGATTTAGTCCGTATTTAGAAGGTCAAGAACCTGGTGAACAAATTACTGAAGCTCAGATAAGAACACGTATGGAAATTATAAAGCCGTATACAAAATGGATTCGTTCTTTCTCATGTACCGATGGTAATGAATTAATACCTATTATAGCAAAAGAATACGGAATTAAAACTATGGTCGGTGCTTGGTTAGGTGATGATGCAGAAATTAATAAACGTGAAATAGAAGGTCTTATTAAGTTAGGTAAAGAAGGTTTCGTTGATATTGCTGCAGTTGGTAACGAGGTGATGTATCGTGGTGATTTAACGGAAGCAGAATTGTTAACCTTTATGTATCAAGTTAAAGAAGCGATCCCTAATATTCCTATGGGTTATGTCGATGCCTACTATGAGTTTGCTCAACGTCCTAAAATTACTGAAGCTTGTGATGTTATTTTAGCAAACTGTTACCCTTATTGGGAAGGTTGTAGTTTAGAGTATTCTTTATTGTATATGAAAGATATGTATAACCAAGCAGTACGAGCAGGTAACGGAAAAAAAGTTATCATAACTGAAACTGGTTGGCCTAGTGAAGGAGAGGTTTTTCATGGTGCGGAACCATCGTATGAAAATGCTATAAAGTATTTTATTAATTCTCAAGTCTGGTCTGAAGAAGATGATATTGAAATGTTTTATTTTTCTTCTTTTGACGAATCATGGAAAATTGGAGATGAAGGTGATGTAGGCGCTTATTGGGGTTTATGGGATAAAAATGAAAATTTAAAATATTAACTTTATTAAATAATAAAGTTAAATTATTTAAGAGCTGTTAAATTCTTACTGATATGAAGGGTTTAACAGCTCTTTGTTTTTTATTATATTTTGATATGACTAACGCTCTCTGTTAGTAAGTTGCGTTATTTCTTTTTATTGATAGCATCAAGAAAAATCCTAAGTCATGTGTTTTAAACCTTCATAAACGACAATGCTTACTGCATTTGCTAAATTTAAACTTCTAACATGTTCACTATATACAGGGATTTTAAAAAGTTTGTCAGAGTGTTTTTCAACAATAGCTTTAGGCAAGCCCACGGACTCTTTTCCAAAGACTAAGAACATACCATCTTCAAAAGGAATATTCCAATGACTTTTCGAACCATGGCTAGAAAGAAATGCCATATTTTTATCCTTATTGACGTCAAAAAACTCATCTATACTTTCGTAGTAATTCACTGATAGATGTTGCCAGTAATCTAAACCAGCTCGTTTTAACCGGGTGTCATCAATTTTAAAACCGAAAGGTTTCACAAGATGTAAATGTGAACCTGAAGCTAAAGCTAAGCGCCCAATGTTTCCTGTATTATTTGGTATTTCCGGTTCTATTAAAACTATATTAAGCGCCATTATTTTTTGATGATTTTTAATGCAATTAGCCAAATTAATAACACAAATGGGGAGCCGTGTAAAAAGATATCAAACCAATCTATTAGTTGCATGCCTTTTGCGCCTCCAAATAGCCATTTCAATTTACCCCAAATATGAGGTTCTGGAAAAAAAGGAGCAAGTCCTAATGTTAGACAGAGTAATAGTGCAATTTTAAAATTTTTAAAAATTTTCAATCTTTTTAATTTAAAATAGAATCTACAAATTTCCCAATAGTATCGATGCCTTCATTAGTAACATGTTTTACAAAAGCACTTCCAATAATGGCGCCTTTTGCATATTGTGTAGCTTGAGTAAAGGTTTGATTATTACTGATGCCAAAACCGATGATTTGTGGATTGTTTAAGTTCATTTTGCCGATACGTTTAAAATAATTAGTTTGTTCATTACCAAAGCCTGATTGTGTACCGGTAGTACTTGCGCTACTCACCATATAAATGAATCCGTTTGAAATAGAATCAATATACCTAATGCGATCATCACTTGTTTGCGGTGTAATTAAGAACACATTAATGAGCCCATACTTTTCAAAAATGGCTTGATATTCTTCGTGGTAAACATCAACAGGCAAATCTGGTATAATTAAACCATCAATACCAATTTCTTGACATTTTTTGCAAAATGCTTCTATTCCATATTGAAACATAGGATTAAAATACCCCATGATTATTAAAGGAATATTAACGGTTTTACGAATGTCTTTTAATTGAGTAAAAAGCACATCAGTAGTCATGCCGTTTTTTAAAGCTTTTGTTGAGCTATCTTGAATGGTTGGTCCATCAGCTAATGGATCACTAAAGGGTAACCCTATTTCAATCATGTCAACTCCATTTTTTTCTAAGTCTTGGATGATTGAAGTTGTATCATCAATATTAGGGTAACCTGCAGTAAAGTATATAGACAATAACTTTTTGTCTTCTTTTAATTTTTGATTAATTCTGTTCATTGAGAAATGTTTTTTGCGTTAGGGATTGAAGCGGCATCCTTTTTTGTTTTTAAAAGCAAAAAAGATATAGCGTAAAGCCCGACCCTTGTGGTAACGCTCATAATTTATATTTTAAAATAATCTATATAGTTCTGTAAATCTTTATCTCCACGACCAGATAAATTCAAAACAACAACATCTTCAGGTCTAAATGTTTTATACTTAAAAATAGCTAAGGCGTGAGACGTCTCTATGGCGGGAATGATACCTTCTAATTTTGAAAGCTCTAAACCAGCATCCATAGCGTCGTTATCGGTAATCGACATGAATTCTGCGCGACCTGTTTTAGCTAAATGTGCGTGCATTGGGCCAACACCAGGGTAATCTAATCCTGCCGAAATAGAGTAAGGTTCAGTAATTTGTCCGTCGTTAGTTTGCATTAACAGGGTTTTACAGCCGTGAATAATACCTTCTTTGCCTAAAACAGACGTTGCTGCACTTTCGCCAGATTCAATACCTAAGCCAGCAGCTTCTACAGCAATAATACCAACATCAGGTTCGTGTAAATAGTGGTAATAAGTTCCAGCAGCATTACTACCGCCACCAATACACGCCACAACATAGTCAGGGTTTTCTCGTCCTTCGTGTTCTTTTAGTTGCCATTTTATTTCTTCTGAAACAATAGCTTGAAAACGAGTTACCATATCTGGATAGGGATGAGGACCAATGGCTGAACCAATAATATAGTGTGTATCTACGGGGTTGTTAATCCAGTCTCTAATCGCTTCATTAGT
>ERZ1046148.1300-NODE-1300-length-12813-cov-7.283430_pt1 | contig 12813 bp, 10 predicted proteins | sample MGYA00383090_ERZ1046148 | MGnify/ENA primary metagenome ERZ1046148 (study PRJEB29581, sample SAMEA5548360) | metagenome | biome: marine; feature: coastal; material: water | depth 25 m | study: Short-term variability in the microbial, nano- and picoplankton...
ACCGAACTTCGAAAACCCTACTGGGCTGGCCGGGAGCGGAACGTATCCTAATTGACTTACCTATTTTGACGATTCTCCCTGCCGCAGTATTTTTGCCAAGGGTCGTTTAGTTGGCGCTAAGCGAGTTTATGAGCAATGGCGAGTGAGGAATGTCGCCAGCACATCATTGAAAGCGTCGGGTGACTCAAAATAGCTACTGTGGCCAACGTCTCCTAGATTTTCGCACTCAGCACCGGGCAGGGTTGCGGCCAGTGTTTGGATGAACGACGCAGGGAAAAGAATGTCCAGCTCTCCGGTGATGAACAGGGTAGGCACAGCGTAATCCTTAAGCGAGTCGGTGTTCACGCCTACCTGAGCGCCATTGATTTTTGCCGGTATGACGGCATTATCGATGCCGTTAAATGCGCTGATCATCCGATACAAAAGCGCGCCTTTGGGGTTTTTCTGAGGGTAGTCGTAGGCAAGCGCAGGTGATGATTCCGCGCCGATCGTGCTGACCTTGTGCGCAACCTCTTCAGCGTCATTGAGGGCATCAACGTGGTAAAAGATGCCAGGCGTATGACTCATGACAAGTGCATCTACTTTTTCGGGATAGTTGATCGCGAGTTGACTACCCGTCCAACCCCCCATTGACTGGCAAACGAAAATTGCGGAGTCGATATTCTCAGCCGCCATGATTGAGAGTACATCAGCGGGAAATTTTGTTGGGTCGAAATCGTCGACTGAGCAACTTGAGCGGGCAAAGTAACGATGATCGAATGTCACAATTCTATAGTGATCTCTGAACCTGACGATCTGGTTGAACCAGATCGCGGCATTTCCTCCCATGCCATGCGCGAAAACGAGGGTTTTCTCCGCTTCGGGATTGCCGTGGATCTCGTAATAGATATCGACACCATAACTGGCTACTACGGGCATAGCTTATTCCTCATTCACATTTTGCCTGGTGGGTCCGCTCGACTCATGTCGGTCAGTCCAAGGTCCCTGCTGACCTGAAGGTGCGTGAGTGTGCGATCCGTTGTTTTCATTCGCCAGCTGAGTAATTTCTTGGCGTACTTCGCAACTATCTCCGGATGTTCCTGCGCAATGTTCGTCAATTCATCCGGATCAGAATTGAGATCAAATAGTAGTTCAGGCAGGTTTGCAAAGTGGACATATTTATAGTGGTCGTCTCGTACAACATTCAAGCATGCTTCTTCCATGTCGAGGGCTAACTGATTCTCCGAAGGCGAGTGTCTAAAGTCATATTCGAAATTGACTGCATCACGCCAGTCATGTAACTGTGAAGCGGTAAGCTGGTTCACCAGAGAGTATCCGTCACACTGTCGAGGTGCTGGAATCTCTAGTAAATCCATGATCGTGGGAAAAATATCAACATGCTCGGTGAACTGGTCACAGAGGCCTGGTTTTGTCGTTGGGGAACAAATAATAAGCGGAATATGGAAAGATTGATCAAAGAAACCGGCCTTGCCGTACATCCAGTGATCGCCCATTTGTTCGCCGTGGTCTGAAGTAAAAATAAACAGCGTGTTTTCCCACTCACCCTGATTTTTTAATGTTTCAACCATGCGGCCCATATTCTCGTCGACCTCACTCATCAGGCCGTAGTAACTCGCCTGCAGGTGACGGTGTTTGTTAATGTCTTCGTGACTCTGCACCCTTGGCGTGGCGAGATGTTCTCTGAGCCATGGGTGCGTATCCCCCTCATCATCGGGCGTTTTTTTGCGGATCGGTGCGGGTAGTGATTCCAGTGGATACTGTGCATGATAGGGTTGCGCAGCAACCCAGGGCGGGTGCGGTGCTCTTAGCGACAAGTGGACACACCAACCTTTACCCGCGTTCAGTGAATCACCACGAAATGAGTCGATGTAAGAAAGGACCTTGTCGGTAAGAAAGTGAGTATCTGTGTGCGCCTTGTCAATAGCCAGCGGCACTGGGGTTTGGGAGTCATTGTGTGCAGTTTGTCCCGTTGTCTCTCGAAGAGAGTAGGTGGCGCCTTCAATTTTGGGTAACGCGTAACCTTTATCTTGTAAATATCGTCTCCAATCTGGGCATTTAGTGCCCATATCGATGATAGGTCTTATGCCTGGCAGGATACCCTCATCGTTTTTTAGTCTTGGATCATCAAGAGGAATGTTTCTTGGATCAGGAGAGGTATGGGTGTAGCCAAATAAGACCGGGTCGTAGTCGCGGTTGCGTAATTCCTGCGCCCAGTTAGTGAAACGATCATCCAGTGGTGTGCCGTTAGTGCCGGAGCGATGGTTATGCAGATAAAGTCCAGTATGCAAGCTGGCTCTGCTCGGACCGCAGGGAACAGCATTAGCAAAGTGTTTCCTGAATTGCATACCTTGCTTTGCCAGTGCATCAAGGTGCGGTGTTTTTACGACCGCGTGGCCCATGCTAGACAGACAGTCGCCACGCCACTGATCAGCTGTGATTAATATTACGTTGGTGTAGGTCATATTAAAGTGCTTTAACTAATGCTTTTGTATAATCGGTGGTGGATGCTGCGCCTCCGAGATCTGAAGTGATCGATTTTCCTTCGCCAATCACTTGTTGAATTGCGCGCCTAATTCTCTCCGCATCACTTTGCATGCCTAGATGATCCAGCATCATTGCGGAAGCCAGCAATAGCGCGGTTGGGTTTGCTATATTTTGACCTGCGATATCAGGGGCGCTGCCATGAACCGCCTCAAAAATGCCCTTGTCGTTACCTATATTTGCGCCGGGCGTTAAGCCAAGGCCGCCAATTAAACCCGCACACAGATCAGACAAAATGTCGCCGAACAGGTTTGTTGTAACCATGACATCGAAGCGTTGTGGGTTCATTACCAGTTGCATGGCGCAGTTATCAACAATCATTTCCTGGCATTCAATTGCTGGATAGTTCGCAGCCACTTCGCGGGCCATATCGAGGAACAGCCCAGAGGTTGATTTCATGATATTGGCTTTATGAACGACCGTTACTTTTTTTCGGCCCAGGCGTTGCGCGAGTTCAAAGGCATATTTGAGTACCCGCTGACTGCCGGTTCTGGTAACGACACTCTTCAACTCTGCTCTTTCTCCGTCTGGGCTGAGCGTTTGTCCAACGCCTGAGTACAGGCCTTCCATATTCTCGCGAACGGTCAGTATGTCGATGTCTGAATACCTTGTCGTCGCACCGGGGATTGAAAGTGCCGGACGGACATTGGCATAGAGATCAAAATGCTGACGCAGAGAAACATTCACCGAAGTAAAACCTCTACCGATAGGCGTTGTGATCGGCCCCTTGAGCGTAGCGACATTGGATTCAATTTTTTCCAGCGTCTCCTCCGGTATCAAATCCATGCCTTGTTGAAGCGCAGGCCCCCCAGCCAAAGCCATATCAAAGGCAAGATTGGATTCGAGTCTAGAAAGAATTTCCAGGGTTGAGTCCATTATCTCTGGACCAATTCCGTCGCCTGAAATTACTGTGATTTTTGTCTCTGTCATGTGCGTGAGTCTTATGGATAGGGGATGTGGAAAAGCGCATGGCCTAGTTGAGTATCCATGCGGCGCTTTAGCAATTGTATCATTAAAACGCCGGGCGCTTAGTCTGAAAAAGCCTTGGCCGTGCTTAATGGCAAGATAATATTTGTAGTCGCTTTACTTTTTTCATCATAGTCAGAAACCATGGGCTATGGTATTTTTGTCTTATTACCACAATGAGAGCTCGCAACATGAAAACACAGGCAGCGGTGGCGTTTGGTGCCGGACAACCACTTGAAATAGCGGAGGTCGATCTTGAGGGGCCTCGAGCAGGTGAGGTGCTGATAGAAATCAAGGCGACAGGTATTTGCCATACGGACGCATTTACCCTGTCTGGTGACGACCCAGAGGGCGAATTCCCAGCAATATTGGGTCACGAGGGTGCAGGTATTGTGGTCGAAGTCGGAGAAGGCGTAAGAAACCTGAAACCGGGTGATCACGTCATACCACTTTACACGCCTGAATGTCGTGAGTGTGAGTATTGCCTAAACCCAAAAACAAACTTGTGCCAGGCTATTCGTGAAACGCAAGGTCAAGGCGTGATGCCCGACGGCACTAGTCGATTCTCTCTGGATGGCAAACCCTTACTGCACTATATGGGGTGTTCAACATTTTCCAATTATACCGTGATGCCAGAAATTGCGGTTGCGAAAATCAGGGAAGATGCTCCCTTCGACAAGGTCTGTTATATCGGTTGCGGCGTGACGACTGGTATTGGCGCGGTTGCATTCACGATGGGGGTTGAAGCCGGAGCCACGGTTGCGGTTTTTGGTCTTGGTGGTATTGGTCTGAATGTGATTCAAGGTGCAAAATTAGTGGGTGCCAATCGTATTATTGGTGTGGATATCAATGCTGACAAGGTGGCTTTGGCAACTCAATTTGGCATGACGGACTTTGTTAATCCGCTGGAGCACAAAGACGTTGTTTCAGCGCTGGTCGATATGACCAATGGCGGAGTGGACTATTCCTTCGAATGTATTGGTAACGTCACCACGATGAGACAAGCGCTCGAATGTTGTCATAAGGGTTGGGGTGAAAGTTGTATTATTGGGGTGGCAGGTGCAGGCCAGGAGATTGCAACTCGCCCCTTCCAGCTGGTGACTGGAAGATCTTGGCGAGGAACGGCATTCGGTGGCGCAAGAGGGCGGACCGATGTGCCACGAATAGTCGACTGGTACATGGAAGGTAAAATTAATATTGATGACCTAATTACCCACACCATGCCATTGTCAGAGATAAACACTGCGTTCGACCTGATGCACGAGGGCAAAAGTATCCGTTCGGTAGTGATTTACGATTAGGGTGATTTTTTAAGCGGTGGATAGACGAGCTATCGTTAGCGGTTTGTTAAACGTAAATTTCAGGGATTGTCGAGCGGTCTGAGGGATTAAGGTCGAGAGAGACCGGTGTTGAAGCCGTATTTCCAATCACTATGAAACATGCTGTTACTTGCTTAATGCTTGAACTTAACGGCTTCAAACGACTGATTTGATTGGCGTGAATGATCTAATCTATCAGCTTTTTTTAGCATACGCGTCTGATTCCATCTCATGGCTTTCAAGCCCACTGGCATCATGGAGGGCGCCTCGTTACTATTGAGGTAGGCCTGAAATTTTCGGGATCAATGTTATTGAACAATCATCTCTCACCAAATGGGGCTGGGGTTATGGCAAGAAAATTTATCGATCTTTCAATCTTCCTCGAAAATGACGTGATCTCCGACCCGCCCGGCGCAAGGCCAAAAATCAATTACATCGATCACAAACAATCGGTTGATTCTCTTGTGTCTTTTTTTCCCGGTTTAACGGGAGATGATCTTCCCGATGGCGAAGCATGGGCGGTAGAGCAAATTCAGTTAAGCACCCATAACGGTACGCATCTCGATGCTCCGTATCATTTCCATTCCACAATGAACAACGGTGAAAAGTCCGCGACGATCGATGAAATACCACTCGAGTGGTGTTTCCAGAAGGGTGTGAAGCTCGATTTTAGAGACAAGCCAGACGGCTATACCATCACTGCAGACGATGTTGAGAAGGAGCTTGAAAGGATAGGGTACGAGCTTCAACCCCTTAATATCGTTGTTGTCAACACAGCGGCTGGAGCCCGCTATGGTCAGGATGACTACGTATCCGCCGGGTGTGGTATGGGGCGCGACGCAACAATGTACTTGCTAGAGCGCGGCATCAGGGTAACGGGCACAGACGGTTGGAGTTGGGATGCACCCTTTGTGCACACGAATGAAAAGTATCAAGAGACCGGGGATGCAAGTCTGATCTGGGAGGGCCATAAAGCTGGCCTAGAGATTGGGTATTGTCATCTGGAAAAACTACACAATTTAGAATCACTTCCGGATTATGGTTTTACGATCTCCTGTTTCCCCCATAAAATTCGGGCGGCTTCGGCCGGTTGGACAAGAGCAGTCGCGATAATGGATGAGTAGCACCGTTTGCTGGTTGGCTCGTGTCCGGGGTGACGTGGTTCAGAGCCGGTTCGCAAAGTACGCTAGCGCTTCGGGATTCGCCAGAGCCTCGGTGTTGGTGACCTCTTCGCCATGAATCACTTTGCGGACTGCGAGTTCAACGATTTTGCCGCTTATTGTGCGTGGAATGTCCGGTACTTGTCGGATCTCTGCTGGTACATGCCTCGGGGAGGTTTCGGAACGGATTGTCTGTTTTATTCGCATGATGAGTTCATCGTCAAGCGTACGACCTTGGGTTAGGACGACAAACAGTATCACCCTGACATCCTCTTCCCAGTCCTGACTGACGCAAATACTATCAATGACCCCCTCGACCCTTTCAACCTGACGATAAATTTCAGCTGTGCCTATTCTCACGCCGCCCGGGTTGAGTATGGCGTCGGACCTGCCGTGGATAACAAGGCCATTGTTTTCAGTCATTTCGGCGAAATCTCCGTGCGCCCAGATGTTCGCAAAACGTGCAAAATAAGCATCGTGGTACTTTGACCCATTCTTATCATTCCAGAAGCCAACGGGCATCGAAGGGAATGGGCTTTTACATACCAGCTCACCTTTTTGTTGGCGAAGTGATTCTTGATTTTCGTCGAAGACATCGACATCCATGCCAAGTCCTGCACATTGAAGTTCCCCCGCATAAACAGGTAGGGAAGGGTTGCCCAGAGCAAAACAGGAAACGATGTCTGTTCCCCCTGAAATAGAAGATAGGCACATATCCTCTTTTACATCCCGATAAACATAGTGAAAGCTTTCGTCTGACAGAGGTGAGCCTGTAGACAAAACAGTGCGTAAACTGCCGAGGTCGTGGCTGAGACGGGGTTTGATGCCGAGTTTATCCATCGAAGCAATGTACTTGGCACTGGTGCCAAATATGTTGATCTGCTCACTGTCGATCAGGTCCCACAGTCGCTGCGGTTCGGGAAAAGTGGGTGAGCCATCGTACAGAATTAGCGTTGCACCCGAAGCTAGCCCCGACACAAGCCAATTCCACATCATCCAACCGCAGGTCGTGAAATAGAACAACCGATCTCCCGGTTTTACGTCCACGTGAAGTTGGTGCTCTTTTAGGTGTTGAATCAGCGTGCCCCCAGTACCGTGAACAATGCATTTAGGTGTGCCGGTCGTGCCTGACGAATACATGATGTACAGCGGGTGATTAAATGGAACTCTGGTGAATTCGAGCGGGCCAACAGCTTGTGTTGCGATAAGCTCAGCATAATAATGAACCTGACAAGTAAGTTGTGCTAACAATTTTTCAATGTCGGTGTTGCGGGTTGTTGTGCCGTTGTCCAGGGAAGTCACCAGAATGAGATGTTCGATTGATGGTACCTGCTCGCAGACTTCGATAATTGTAGGCAGACTACTGATAAATTTTCCGTTGTAAGTGTACCCGCTTGTTGCCACCAGTATTTTAGGCGAGGTCTGGCTGAATCTATCGACAACGCCGTTGGCGCCAAAGTCTGGTGAGCATGATGTAAATGTGCCTCCTAATGTTGTTGCAGCCAGCATTGTGGTGACTGTCTCGTGGGTGTTTGGCATAAATGCCGCAACTCGATCACCCATTTCTAGGTTGAAATTTTTGAATTGTGAAGACAGCGCGTGAACCTGTTCTAACAGCTGGTTTCGGGTGAGTCTGTGCTGCTCGCCATTTTCTAAGTGAGAAATGATGGCAAGCTGATTGCCCCTGTTATGCAAAAGATTTTCGGCGAAGTTAAGTGTTGCGTCAGGAAAGAATGTTGATTCAAGTAATTTATTTTCGTTGATAAGCACGCGATCGGAGCCGATGTCGCCAACGATTTTGCAATGTTTCCAGACCGCGCGCCAGAACAAATCTTTGTAGTCGACTGACCAAGCGTGAAGAATAGTATAGTCGTTAGGGAGCTTGAGGTCCTTAGTAAATTTAGCAAGGTTCGTTTCAGAGACTTGCCGTGCGGATGGCTGCCATAAGGGGGTGCTGAGTGTGTTATTCATGATTTTCTAATCATCGGTTTTTGTTGTTTTCTCTGTATGAAGTGATCTCATGTTTGGTAAAATGTATGTTAATCAAAGAGATAGGCCGTTCGGAAGTCGATATCTCTCTGGTTTAAAAAACTATTGCCGGTTATTACCTGCTTATCACAAGGTTATCCACAGGCTATCCACCGCTGCTTGCAATCGTTTCATTAGTATTATAATCCCATGGTGATAATCTATGTACAACGGTTGAGGAAGACCGGCAAGCCGGAAACGGGGAGCAGGAACGCTAGATACCGCAAGACCTATGCCGGGTCGAGGTCGCGCAGGCAAGTGCGGCTGAAGGGTGAATTGTAGCAACTTCATTTGCAATGCAAAAGAAGTTGCACGGCGAAAGCCTCTTCGGAGGAGTAGCTAAAATAATTCGTCTGTATCTATCAATCGAGGCGATCGACCCGATTGGTGAGGACGTAGCAAGGCGTCTTAAAATAACGACTCCGCGAGTCAACGGCGAGATTGGTGCTTCAGACGTTTAGCAACCCGATCGAGTCAGGCAGAATTGGCAAATCTCTGATCGCAGCACCCTCGGGTGAGTGCGAATAGGGGAAGGACCAGAAAGGCCAACCCTCCGGGGACGGGTCGAGAAGGTGGAACGGATACAGCAGAGCTTTCGGGCTCCATGTTGAAGGGAAGCAAGAAACGCCAAAGCAGGTTGATTTATCAGCTGGTGGAGGTGGAGAAGGAAAATCTGAACGGCGTGTGTCGCGAGATGCGCAAAGGGAAGAAGCGTCAGGCTGCCATGGTCTGAATGTGAAAACGCAGAGGTGACCTGTAAAGGAAATCTCAACCGGTTTACCGGAGCGAAGGAGCATCGGGCCGAAGCTGAGCCACCCAAATTGTCTTCGGACAGGGCCTTCGGGCAGGGGGCGAGGTTGGATAGACCAAGCGACGGAAGTTGAAATCTTAGGGTTTCGCGGAAGTTGTCCCGGCCAAAATCCAAAACAGGGACCTTATCTTTGACATTGTCATCGGTAGGGTCTCTTTTTTTGCGTTAAATTTTTTGTTAGGCGCTGTAAATACGGGTAAATCGATTCAGCTGGTTGTGCTGAATCATCGAACGAATTTCGTTGACGTAAAGCATCCCTCTTTCTGAGTACGAGACCAATCCTTTAGCCAGTTTATCCCCATAAACCTGCGTATCCTGGCGCCTTGCAGTTGCCCGCATATTTCGCAGGTCAGCGTAAGCAACGTGGGAGTTGATCGTCCGGATATAGTAACGAACACCATCTTCGACCGAATCAAAGGTAGCCACTTCGTGGGAACGGTCATTATCGCGCCGTCTTGGTGTGAGACCACAATCACGAGTAAAGCACCAGATGCCAAAGTAGTTGTTCCCTTGAAGTGCAAATCTCGAAGTGCCCCAACCGGATTCTTTTGCCGCTTGAGCGATGACCAGAGAGGCCGGGACAATATCAGCGCGGGACAACATGGCAGCAAGTCTTTCCTGAATAGCAACAAATTGGTTTGTCTTGACGGCGTACCTTTTTTCTATGCGATCCAATGCTTGCAGTTCTTCATCTGTAGGATAGATGCCTTGAGCAAGATTTTGCGATAGTGCGGTCAACCACTTTCTTTCAAACATGACTTCCTGGTTAGCCATATGGATTTTTGGCAGCAAATACGTGTAAAAAGCCTGCTTTTTTGCCTCTGTACTTTTGAAAGTAGAAAAATCCGGAGGTGAGTAGCGGCTGGCATCACCAATCATGACTGGGCGGGGATGAAAGACGTGAACCTCTGTCTTCGAGCGCCTTGCGCTCGGGCTGGCGAGGGGAGATTCAATCAGAGCGTGCTGGCTGGATGGTGTGCCGCGCGCGGAGGAATTCTTCCCTAGTATCGCCTGATTCAGTGTAATCAGACAGATGAAGAGTGGTAATGACAGACCTATTAGTAAGCTTCGAGAAATTAGCATCGAACCAGTTTTATTCATAAAGTTGAGGAATTATAAAAGAAAAGTGAAGAAGTCTCCATAATTAAATTTGGGAAAGATGAATAGAACCTTAGCGATTTCACTGATAAACATATAATAAACAATGACTTAGTAGCGATATAAGCGATACTGATGGTGTCCGGCTGGGTTTTCTCTTTTATGCCTAAGGTAATTGACGCAGATGAATGGGCAGATGAATGGGCAGATGAATGGGCAGATGAATGGATAGTGCGTTAAATGTTAAAACAGCGCGTAACTGACTTGCGCCGTTTTCGGTAGGACCCGATTTAACGCTTCACGCGATAGCACGCTGGATATGAACAGGATTCTTCGGGTATGCTGCCAGCAAATATCGACTATTGGAGTAGAGGAATGTCTGGAGCTTTGGACCTTTCAACACGGACATTAGAAGGCCTAGTAACCCTTTCTCAAGCATCAGGCCGCTCGAGTCGGCCTAAGCATTTTTCTGTTGAAGCGCCGTTTAGTCGAAGACGATTTTTGAAGGGCATGGGCGCTATTGGGGGCGCAAGTATGTTGGCTTCAAGTCCGCTGCAAGCTGTCATGGAGTCGAAACCCGGTCCACTGATTCTCCCACCAAACCATGTCATTAGAGCTAATTTCAATGAGAACCCCTATGGTGTATCCCGGGTTGCTTTGCGTGCAATTCAGAATACATTTGATCAGGCAGGTCATTATAGTAGTGGCCCACGGCAACGGGTGATGGAGGTGATGACAAATCTGCATGATTTGCCGCCGGAAAACGTCATACTTGGGTCTGGGTCCGGTGAATTACTCAAAGCTGCGGGTTTGATGGTAGCTATGACGAAGGGTTCAGTTGTTTGCGCGGATCCGACCTACCATGATTTGGTCCGTTTTGCGGAGAGTAATGGCGCTGAAATTATAAAGGTACCGGTAGCCGACAACCTCGGAATAGATCTGGAAGCAATGAAAAAAGCGATGCGCAAGGACACAAAAATTGTCTATATCGTGAATCCAAATAACCCGATTCCCTCTATTCTGGCAAAAAAGGAACTTGAAGACTTTGTAAAGGAAGTCTCTAAAAAGTGCATGGTCTTTGTCGACGAGGCTTATTACGAGTATGTTGAAGACCCGTCTTATGGTTCGATGATTGATCTTGTTCGTGCCGGTCAAAAGAATCTTATCGTCACTCGAACAGCTTCTAAGATTCACGGTATGGCCGGGTTGCGGGTGGGTTTTGGCTTCGGTCACGTTGATCTTTTGAAAAAGCTGTCTCAAATTCAGACGGGTCAAATGAATGTGCTTGGGCTTGCAGGCGCTGCTGCAAGCTATAAAGATACTGAGTTTCAGAATTTCACCCGCAGGAAAACTCGTGAATCGAAATTAATTATGGAAGAGATGATCAAGGACCTTGGTCTTCGAACGACCAAATCCCATGCGAACTTTGTTTTCTTTGAAACAGGTCGGGCAGTAGAGGAAATTAATGGCGAATTGAAAGAGAAAGGCATTATCTCCGGTCGGCCTTTTCCCCCCTATCTGAAATGGTCACGCGTTAGCCTTCAAAAGCCCGAAGAAATGCGGTATTTCGCACAAACCTACAAGCAGCTATTTGGTTAACATCGTGTTTTGCTTGATTAGATGTCGTCTGTGTCCATATCGAATATCAGATCATGTGCGAAGGGCAAGGGCGGCCTCAGAAAGCCAAGCGCCCTGACATCTTGATTCCATTGCGCTAGCGGCATCCCTTTAGCAAAGCTTGCACCTCCAACCACAATGCTCATTTTCGTCAGCGCAGACTCCAGTAACTCAGATACAGTGATCTTGCATCTGATTGCGGCCTGGCCCGCGGATACTCCGGATGCTTCTGCTGCTCTAACTGCGCCTTCGAAAGCCTGTTGTGCAAGCCAGATCTCGTTCCTGCAACGGTTCCATTCGATACGTTCGTAAGCGCGCATATTCTGCAATTTGCCTTTGAGTTTTTCTTTCGCAAAGGAGAGCGCATTGTCAGCTATACCCATTGCAACAGCTGCAAAAAGTAAGTTCCCTATGACTGCAGTGATCGGTGAAACCTTGCCTAATAATTCTGAAGTGATTGTTTTAGTCGCTGGAAAGTTTTCAAATCTAAAAGCATGAGACTGGGTCGCGGTCATTCCAATCCCATCCCAGGCAGATGCAAGCGTGCAACCTGTAGAGCCATCCCAGGGCTCATCCTTGATCTTCAAATAAAATAGGTCCGGTCCTTCTGCTCCTTTACGCCTCGCGGTTGTAATCATGTAGTCGGCATGTCCGGAACCACTGCCAAAATGTTTGTTGCCACTAATTGTGTAGCTGGTATCGATGCCATCAGCTGATTTCTTCGCCGCAGTTTTAGTTTTTAACATGTCGCCGCCGGAACCGGGTTCAGAAGTGACAGTTCCCCACCAGTGATTTCGTGCTAGCTCAATGACGGACTGGCGTTGAGCAAGCCACGCTTGGGGCGCATCGTTGACCTGTTCACAGCCCAGGAAGTAGACCATTACTGCTGGATGCATTGTCGCGACAAGTGCAACACAGGGGTCTCCATGGGCAAGGGTTCGCACCATCGTTGTATAGTCTCTGACACTTTCCGCTATTCCTCGCCATAGCCCGCCCTGTTCTGCAGGCACCCCAGTGAGCAGAAACCCAGCCTCTGCAAGTTGCTCAAAATCTGCCGGGTCCAGTTCTCGACGTGTCTGGCGCTCCGCAGTGTCTTTTGCGAACGTTGCGGAGATCGCTTGCAAATTTTTGATGACTGACTGGCTGTTTTCCCTATTCATTTAATGCAGTACCCTGTTTCGAGTTGTCATGATACAACATTGGAGGCTATGAATGATTGGTGATTGGTGATTGGTGATTGGTGATTGGTGATTGGTGATTGGTGATTGGTGAT
>ERZ1046148.1301-NODE-1301-length-12811-cov-10.754155_pt1 | contig 12811 bp, 4 predicted proteins | sample MGYA00383090_ERZ1046148 | MGnify/ENA primary metagenome ERZ1046148 (study PRJEB29581, sample SAMEA5548360) | metagenome | biome: marine; feature: coastal; material: water | depth 25 m | study: Short-term variability in the microbial, nano- and picoplankton...
ATTTTATGAAGCAGACGCTTATAAATTACAATCAAGTGGGGATTCTACAACTTGGTCAAGCTACAAATCAAACACACCATCTGAGAACCAAGATTCATATGACGATGGTTATTATGTTAATGCCTTGGGTCAAAGGTATGGATTAGACACCCAACACGCTCAGGTTAACGGTTCGTTTTATATAGATGATCTAAAGGGATTAATCAATTTTAGTTCTAATATTTCAGGAAAAACTGTGATCTTAGATTATATAAGCGATAGTCTTGGAACAGACGGCGAAATGCAAGTACATAAATTTGCGGAAGAAGCTATGTACAGATGGATACTACACGCTATCGCGGCTGGCCGTATGCAAACCCAACAACTAGTACCGAGACTTAAGAAAGAAAAAATAGCAGCAATAAGACAAGCTAAATTAAGGTTGTCAAACATTAAATTAGAAGAATTAACTCAAATATTAAGAGGTAAGTCGAAACATATAAAACACTAATATATGCCAGAGATTAAAAATACTTTCACTCAAGGTAAAATGAATAAAGACCTTGACGAAAGAATTATCCCAAATGGACAGTATAGACACGCGATGAACGTACAGGTTTCGACTTCCGAAGGAGCGGACGTTGGAACCGTACAAAATATATTAGGTAACACAAGTTACGCGAACGCGGTTGGAAGTGGAGGTACGTTTAAATGTGTGGGAAGTGTTGCTGACGAAAAAACCAATAAATTATATTGGTTTGTAACAAGTGATCATATTGACGCTATTTTAGAATGCTCTGATCTTAATAAGGTAAACCCTATAATCATAGACCTTAAGGCTAAAACTGCTAATGCTGTTTTAAAATTTACTGACAATATAATTACTAGTATTAATATTGTTGATAACTTGTTGTTGTGGACAGATAATGTGAACGAACCACGCAGAATAAATATTGATAGATGTAGGAGTGGTAATCCTCCGAATTTTGTAAGTCTAATAGACGTATCTACAAAACACACTAAATTATTTATAGATGGAGAGGTAGTTCGTGGTAACGGAATAAATACCTATGCTGATATGACGTGGGTTAAACCGGGGCCTGGTCAAGGCACGAATAATATCACTTTATTCGATGTTAGCAGGTTACAGGTTGGAGATAAATTAGATAAATTTAAGACGTATACATTTCTATCTGATATAACAATCAGTAGTATTACCCCCAACTCATCTAGTCACGCGTATCCAGAGGGTGGTGTTGTTGGGTTAACTGGAACTTCTACTGGAACTGGAATAACTCCTCCTTATATAAATCCAAATGATAGACTTACATTTAGCAGAGAATTAGATATAACTGAAGATTATATCACTGCTATAAAAAAGAAACCATTAGAGGGATTAAGCGTTAAAATAAATCCAACTGACAGCGATAGTAAAACCCCTTTATTCGAAAGAATTTTTCCAAGATTTTCTTATAGATACAAATATGTTGACGGAGAATATTCTCCGTTTGGCCCATTTACTGATGTGGTTTTCAATTCTACGTATCCAGAAGATCACAACGGTTTTTTATATGATAATAAATCAGCTTATAACGTAGACGAACCTTATAATTCTGGAATGCGTAATATGATAAAGTCTATTGAACTATCTGATTTTATAGATGACACAACGCCAAAAGATATAGTTCAAATTGATATTTTATATAAACAAGAAGATTCTAACACTGTTTATGTCCTCGAAAGCATCAAAAGAGAAGACAAGGAATGGACAGCTCAAGGATCTAATCCGACGTCGTCTAAGAGTGGTAATTTAACTATTAAAAGTGAAAATATATACGCCGCTACTCCAACTAATCAATTGTTAAGACCATGGGATAACATCCCAAGAAAAGCATTGTCACAGGAAATAACTGGTAATAGAGTGGTTTATGGTAATTATTTACAAAACTATACTAACGATATTAATCCAGTTTTAAATTTAGATTACGAAGTAAGATTTGGGCATAGCCTTCACTACGAAACGTATTCGTATGAAAGTGATTTACTAACAAACGGAGGTCTTACCACGGCTGCTAGTTGGACGTTAGGCACTAACATAATCAACACTGGATATAGAATAAAATTTGACCAACCTAACCAAGGTGAGCAGTTGAACCAAGATAATATTCCTCCGCTTGTTGTAGGTGAAACATATAGAATTACTATTACCGTTAGAGACACATTAAAAAACGGTAGTAAACTAGACGGTAAACTAGTTGATAACGAAGGAAACTATATACAGTTTGCAAATATTAAAGGTGATGACACGTTCGTATTTGAAGAAGAGTTACAAGATGCAGGCGGCGGTAAATTAAACGCGAGTTTTCATAATAGATTTTTTATACAAACAACTGGTAATGGTTCTTCCAAATTTCTGGGATATATAAATAATATTAAAGTAGAAAAAAGATTTAGATCAACTACATCAAAAACTTTTCAGGACGGAGGATTTCCATCTATAAAATCTCAAAGAAATTATCAATTAGGTATTGTTTATGGAGATAAATACGGTAGAGAAACCCCGGTTTTTACATCTTCAGATTCTTCTATAGTTATACCGTGGGAATCCGATAATAATTATATTGGAAAAACAGCTAGTCAATCTCTTCAATTAAACGCAGGTGTAGTATCACCTCATCCAGAGTGGGCAGATTATTACAAGTTTTTTATAAAAGAAACCTCTGGAGAATATTATAATTTGGTAATGGACGCTGTTTACGCTCCAACTAAAGATGATGCAAAAGAAGAAAGTCATTTGTGGATATCTTTCGCTTCTTCTGATAGAAACAAAATGTCTAAAGATAGTTATATTATACTTAAAAAGAAAGCAGACGATGATAATCAAATAGCAAGTGAGAATAAATTTCGAGTTTTAGATATTAAAAACGAAGCTCCTGACGCTATAAAATACAACTATCTTACGTTGGGACAAGTAACCAATACTGGGGAGGGAACAACCGCTAGTCCTGGGATTTTAAGTAATACCGACGCAAACGTTGGGTTGTTTTATGATCCTGAAAAAAGTATATTTACAACTAACGGTAATCCATTTCCAAAAATACTACACTTTAAAAAAGCTACATGGGAATTACGAGGTGGACAACCTCTTACTGATATTCATTTTACCGATGGGAGCGGCACGTCATCGTCTGAACTGCAAGATTTATATCTTTCATTCACTAGAGTTATTTCTGAAGGAAATGAAGAAAAATCTAAAAGATACAAAATAGCTTCTATTCAGTTGAACGCAAATAACGTTTATATAGTACGTTTAGCTGAAGATATAACAGAGATAGATTCAGACATGGCTGAATCTGATGGGGAAAGTGGATTTATAGACAAAAACATAACTGTTAAAATCGAAAGAAAAACCACAAAAGATTTAGAAGCTTTTTCTGGAAGATTTTTTGTTAAAATAACTTCTACTGATTTAACTAAAGATAAAATAGAATCAATTAGCGACTTAGTAGTAGTCCCCAACCACACAGTAACTGCTAAAATGCACACAAGATGGCTTAACGACGTTCACGGAGGAGTTGGAAATTATGACCCTGCTAATGGATTGATAAACCAACAAACTTTTTCAGATCCTGTTAGTGCTGGAACTAGAGCGAACGAAGTAGCTGGCCATAGTACAGCTACATTAACTAAAACAGAAAATGATTGGGATGCAGTGCATTTTGCTAATGGCGCGTCTGGTAGGAGTCCTTTTATAGATAATATGTATGTAGCCGCAACACAACTTGACACTGAAAATTCCTACGCTAGAAACAGTGGACAAGGATGGAAAGGCGGTATACCAAGTGTTCCTGGTGATATTCTCCATGACGTGAATGAAAACGGAGAAGTTTTAGACGCTGGGGGAAGTACTGTAATTGTAAATCCTTTAGGTGGTTATACCGCTTTTCCATCGACTGGTAGTGGTAACATGCCAGATGGATATACTTTATACACACACTCTAGTGGAGACAAAATAGCCTACCCCGCAATAAACACTATGGAACTTAAAGCAACTGGAACCACGTCAGATCCAGGAAAATATTTAATAAATGGTTTAGATGGTGTAATTACAACTGATGATAATCACGTGAGTAAATCTAATAGTAATGCTTATGGAATAAGAAGATGGAGAAATAGTATTCATGATGATAACATGACTCTAGATAATACATACGGAGCAGAGCAAGGAAAGCATTATATACATATATCTTTTATGGGACCAGGAGTAGATCTACATGGCGGTGTCAATGAATTTCCAAGTGGTGGAATGGGGATATATCCAGACACAAATACAGGAGAAGTTTTAGCTGGAAACTTACAGGGAATATGGGGAGGTGGGGTTTTTACAAAAGAAGATGGAACCGCTTTCCCAGGAAATAATATAAGTGGGCACAAAGGACAAGCGGCAGCAGTGTTTATGGAGGGAACAAATACGAGTAGTAATAATACGGGATTTTGGGGTTACAGTGAAGGCGTATCAAGCCCTGGTCACGACTGGAGACATAGAGCCCAATGGAGAGAAGATAGACCAGGTGGAACAGATTCTCTAAACCATATAAAAGAGTTTACGGATCAACTGAAGACGGTGGGAAAAAGATTTAGATTCTCACATGATTCTAGTGGTGAAATTTATACTATACTAAGTTCGACAAAAAAATTACTTTACAACCATACTCCGTGGAGAAAATCTTATCACTGGGATGGTAACGCTATAGTATCCACAGGAGATAGTGTTGAGGACGCGGTTGTAGATTGGGCTAACGAACGTGCTGATACCGACAGAGGACAAGATGCAGTTGTTCGTAATCAAACGAAGTATGACAACATGTGCCAGAGGATAGTTGATTTTGGGGCTAGAAACAATAGAAGAGTTTGTTATATAATCGAAGTAGATAAAGACGTATCGCAACAAAGTTATAACCCTGTCGATGGAGTAGTTGCCGCAGATGCTCCAGATGGAGCAACTTTAGACGCGCATACTCATACCAAAATAGAGTTTATAAAAGAAGATTTCGACACAAATTCGGGGGTGATAACACAAAACCCAGCTATTTGGGAAACAGAACCTAAAGAAAACGTTGATATAGATATTTATCACGAAGCTAGTCCAGCGTACTCTATATCTATTGATAGCCAAAACAAAGAATTAGTAGCTCCAGTGGGTTGCGAAGTAAAATTTCCTGATAATTCTTGGGCTAAACGAGCGAGTAATTATGGAACTTTAAATGTAACAGAACCCGTGCGGATAAAAGAATGGACAAGTCATAGTGCTTCGGGTTCTACGTTTACGTTAGATAGAAATGTAAATGCAGGTTACGGGGAAGATAGTCCAAAAAGTATTCCATACGCCGGTAAACGTATTAGGTTTATGCGAAATGATGGCTCGTACAACACTGGGGTCATTAAATCTGTAGATTATACTGAAGCTCGTAATATTTCGTACAATGACGATGGAGCGGTATCTGGACAAATAGATGCGATAACAATACAACCAGATTTAGATCCAAAATTAGGGTTAAGTTGGTACAATTGTTTTTCGTTTGGAAATGGAGTTGAATCTAATAGAATTAGAGATGATTTCAACGCTATGGTTATAACGAATGGCGTAAAGGCTAACACAACTCTAGATAAAAAATACGAAGAAGAACGTAGAAAAAGTGGATTGATTTATTCTGGAATATTTAATTCAACTAGTGGGGTTAATAATTTAAATCAATTTATTGCTGCTGAAAAAATTACAAAAGATTTAAACCCAACATACGGTAGTATACAAAAATTATTTTCAAGAAGAATAAGTTTAATAGCTTTTTGTGAAGATAGGGTTGTAGGAATAACGGCTAATAAAAGTGCTTTATACAACGCAGACGGTAAACCTCAAATAGTAGCTTCTGACGCTGTGTTAGGAGACGCTAATCCTTTCGTTGGAGATTTTGGTATATCTACAAATCCAGAATCATTCGCTAAAGAATCTTATAGAGCTTATTTCACAGATAGACAAAGAGGAGCGGTGTTAAGATTATCAATGGACGGATTAACACCGATATCAGACGCTGGGATGCGCGATTATTTTAGAGATAATTTAAGGAGCGCTGGAAAATTAATTGGGAGTTACGATGCTTATAAGAAAAATTATAATTTAACGTTATCTGAGCCTCCAAAGGTTAACGTAATAAATAATGGATTTTTCGATGAAGGAGATGATCTTATAGAGTATTTTAACGAACAAGAATTAATAAACGATGGAAGCTTTGCTGCTGGGAGTAACAGAACTTTACCACAAGAGCCTTTAAACGTAACTGTAAATCCAGATTTAGATAGTGGGGTAACAATAACAAACCGGCCTGCTATTAACGCGGGAGATATTCAAATACACGAAGCAGCTGTAACAGGTGGAACCATAGAAAATTACGATCATTACAATGCTACTAAATCTATTTTTGATTGGGATGTGGATATCTCTTATAATTACGCTCCGGGGCAAACTACACCCACGCAAGGAGGGGATATTTTTGCCTCTACCCATACCGCAGGAGATACCACTGGAGATAACTCCGCTGTTGGTTTTAACAGATCTATTAATGGAAGTGTTTTGAGCGGCACCCCAACACTACCAGTTAATTTCCCAAATCAAACAAGCGCACTTGATTCAAGTGGATCTATAGCCGAGTGGTACTGGACTAGAGTTTCATTATCAAATGGAGCTGCGCTAGCATTAAACAATCCCAATATAGATTTTTTTAGCAATGGTACTTATTGGAACACATGGGTTGTTGGACAAAACGGATACACAGGAACTGGTGCAACCGGCGCAAACGCAACACCTAATCCTAACCGAAATAGTTATGCTAAAAAAGCTAGAGTGTGGCCTAAATTACGAGACCTATCTAATTCTACTATAAATGTCAACGTAGCGTCTGGTAATCCTGGTATGACCAGTAAGTTTCCAAATGCTACGAATACAACAACGTTCCATAGTGAAGCATATAAAGTTACTATAAAAGTTCAATTTTACGCAAATCCTGATCCAGGACAACCTTGGAGAAATATTACTGCACAAGAAAAAGCATCTGATATAGAAATAAAAATGTGGGGAGAAGATCCAGACAATCCAGGCGCTGATTGGTTAATTCCTGATGGTCATTTTACCGCAGGTCCTCACGCAGTGGTAGCGACTCCTACGGTAAACGAAGATCCTGGTGGAGATCACGATCACACAAGCGTTGCGGCCGGTAGTCTTAGTCACCAGCTTGGATGGATTGATAGTAATACTATCACTCTTAATAATATGCAATCTGGAACTCACGATATTGAATTCTACATGCTTTTAAGTGGAACTGACGGCGTTCATAGGACTTGGGTAGAATATCCTTCAATTACCACTGTTACTGGTAAAACGATATTAGCCCCTATTACAAATTTTATTGAACCAAGAATAGGGATTGTTGATGATAACAGTCCGGTATCGTTGTTAATTAAAAAGTTTAAACTTGAAAAAATTAGAAGAGTAAAAAGAGCAGGTAACAATATTGGGTCTACCGCCGAAATACCAGAGATTCCTTCTAGTACAGATCCCGCGCTTCCAACAGTAAACGCTTGGGCGGAAGTTCAAAACACCGCTGTCAATGACTGGAGTGTAAGTGGAAACGGGTTGACTACACAAACCACTCTGTATGGTCCAGACACAGGTACCGGTACTCCAATTTATTATACTTTAGCTAATGGCACAACAAATGTTTACTACACAGCAGCTCCAAATAATGTAACAGATTTTTATGACAACACTCTTAACGCAGTTAATCCAGTTAATTCTTATATTGACGGTAGTTATTATCCAGATGGTTTTGTTGACGTTACAACTACTGGCGATGGAGGAGACAACGCTTATTTAACACAAGACGTATCCACGCATTTTACAGATGCTAATGGCGCGTCGTGTGGTTTTATCGTAGATAATTGGTATGAAGCAAAATTAACTGGGGTAACTGGATCTAGTGGAAGTTTATTAGGAACGTGGGCGACTGGAATACTCGTGAAAGATGCTTTTCCAAACAATTACCCAGGATACACGTCAGGTGATACACTACCTGGTCATTTAGGCGCTATTGGTACCGGAACTGGAAATAATCACATTATTTTTTCTGACCAAGGAGGTGGTGAGTATATTGCTAGATGGCAGCAGAAAAACAATACTAATTTAAACGAACTAACTATATTTTTCTTCCATTTTACAGGTACAGTTGATAAAATAGAATTATTTGATATTACGGAAAAAGAAACAGGTGGTAATCTCGCGGCCTGGTCATTAGGGCCAGGATACTGGATTCCGCCGTGGACTGGTCAATCTGAATATGTTCAGTTGTATCACGGTCGTAGTCCTAGAAGAACAACGTACCATAACGATGGTAAGGTTTTTTGGGGGAATGATATTAATGATCCAAATAACTCAACTGGGAGAAGAGGAAGTCACGTAGCGCAGTCATTTAGTGAGATCGGTAATCCTGGAGTGTTTAGTACGACTCTCGAAGCTAGAGGAAAAGATATTAATTCCTCTCCACCAGTAACGAACGATGGTTACGAATTAAAATTTACTATATCTGATTATGTTCAAGGAGAATTACATGGATATGTTATGGGGGCTTTAGATGCTGTTAATTCAGGGGAAGCTATCGGAATAAACTTTGATGGTATTGTTAATAGTGGTTTCTATTCGATTAAATTTAATATGGATGGAACTACTGGAGAGATGGCTTATTATTTAAACAGCGATTACACTGGAACTCCATTAGGTGTATCGACAAATCTTGTTACTACTAGACAGCAATCAAACGCGTCGCAGCAATGGGGTAAAATGAATAAAATAGTGTTCTATATCCCAGGTTCTGGAGGTGATTTTAGAGGTAAATTAGATAACGTCTCGTTGAAAGATATAACTAATTATTTTACAGGAGGTAGTAGCGAAAACTGGGTTTTTAGTGGGTTTGATCAAACTGTAGAGAATTATATATCGTGGAATGACACAAATAAAAACTTAGTATTTGACAACGCTCCTATTGGAGTTTCTTTGAAACAAACTATACCACAGAAAGCTATAGAAGACAATAAATTCTTTAACGGTGCTAACGTTAATTTAGAGTTCGAAGTAACTAATTATTATGGGTCGGGTTCTATAAGTGGTTATTTTTATAATAAAAATGGTTATGGATTTACTTTTAAAGACGTGGATTCTAACGGAAGATTTATCCGAAATTTCATTTTAGGAGATGCCACGGAAGCCGAAAGCGTTACTACAGATCCAAATATTCCACGTGACACGCTTGTTATTGAGATAGACAACGAACCATTCACAGCTATATTAGATAATTTTAAACTATATAGATATTATCCAGATTTTACACCAACAACTATAACGTACAGTGAAGACGTGAAGGGGTGGACGAGTTTTAAATCTTTTATACTAGAAGCAGGATTAAGTTTATCTAGCAATTACTACACAATGAAAGACGGTAAGTTATGGAAACACCACTCAAACGAAACAAGGAATTGGTTTTATGGCGAAAAAGATACGAGTGATAACCCTATCATAGCGGAATCAACTATAACAGCTGTATTAAACACAGAACCTTCTTTAATAAAAATATTCAACACGTTAAACTACGAGGGTAGCCAATCTAGAGTGTATGAACACAATGCGGATTCTATCTATCCCAGTATATCTAATATAAGTGCGTATAACTTAGAAGATAAAGAAGGTTGGTATGTCGGCTCTATCTCGACCGACAAACAAGAGGGATCTGTACGAGAATTTATAGAAAAAGAGGGGAAGTGGTTTAATTATATCAAAGGTAAAAACGAACCTTTTACTTCAGATAAGTCTAACGTAGGGAAGTTAACTTCTCAGTTTAGTTTCCAGGGACTAGGAATTGTTTCGATCGTACAAGATGTTTAAATTAAAATAAATGAAAAATATAACAGGTTTCTCAATAAATCAAAGTACTTTATTACAATCTAGCTCTAATAGACAGTTTACTGTTACAGGAGAAACTGACGCTGAGTTTTTACTACAAGTATTTAATACACCAACTAGCGCATCTGATCAAGTAGATTTTTATAATTTTACAACCGCTAGCTTTACACCTGCTGTTTCTTCTGAGACTACGTTATCCGTTAAAATGGATGGTGGAACTTATAGCGGATCTATAACTTTCCCAACTAACGCGAGTGGAGACACTTACACTATTGTTTTGTTAGCTCCTCCAGATAAGGACACTATATTAACCCTTGGTAATAACAAGCATTCTTATGTCGCTACTATAGAGCAAGTGGCTAACACCACCTTAACCTTTACTCCAATTACCGCTAGCAGCGCTAATTATAAAACGTTCCCAACTAGTGTTACATCTGTTGCTTCTCCTGCAATTCCTTTTAGCGTTACAAAACCCCTTAGTTGGGAAATTGAAAACACAGAATCAGATGGACATGGATTTGGACTTAGATTAATAAGACAACCTATAGATACAGATTGGTACTTTACAACAACAGATACGGTGAATCAAGCAGAACTATTAAGAACAGCCGTATCAGGAGCTACCACCGGAAGCGAGATCCTTGTACTGGAGGATAATTTTCCTCAAATTGCCATGAATGATTACGCTTTTGCCTCAGGTATTACGGCTGGAACGATAATTGCAAGTACCGATGGAGAGGGTGTAAACTTAAGTGCCGTAGCGACAATTGCTGATGGAGCCACTATATATTTTGTTAGACCTAGTAACGAATGGATATTAGATGACTTAACCGATATAACGACAGGTATGGTTATAGCTGCCGTTAGTGGAACACACGCGTTTCTAAACGGTACGCCAACCGTGTTAGCTATCGATAGAGATACAAATACAATAACGCTTTCTGAAGTGCCTGACAACGGGGCGAATACTAGCGGTAAACAAGGTTTTTTAGATAATATCACGTTAACCTTTGAGGGTAGAGGATCTAACGTTATAAAAAAAGCTACTGGCGCAAATATAGATTTTTCTGGGTGGAACGCTGATGTTACTTCGGCTGTATCAACTCAACTTACTAAAACAGTTCGTACTGATTCTAGCGGTACAACCGTAGATCTTAACGGTACTTATGGTATAGCTGGGGGTAATCATGTTACTATGGCTGGCGTTGGGGTTAATAACGCTTCTGCCAATACAGTTGTTAACGTTAGTAGCGTTAGCTCTACCGCCGGAAGTATAGTTATGACCTTAGCTCAAAACGTAGATGATATCGGGTTGACACAAGGGTCAACAGTATATTTTACTGGTAGTACACAGAAAGTAACGATCACGAATACTATTCCAATAACTCGTAATCCCGATGTTAATAGGGTGATTTACCTAGATTTAGATAACTTTATAACAGTGGGAGCGGCATCATAAAACAACAATATGGCGAAAAAAATAATACTAAAAAACAATATTAATAACACTTCTATTCAAATTAAAGATACGGCTTATTATATTGACAATATAAGCGCTACTACGGGTGGATTTCAAGTTTCAGATGAAGTTCCCGTAAAAATAGGAGTTATAACTAGTATAGGTAATGATTTTATAAAAGTAGAAACTGTAATTAACGAACCACCTGCCGATAGTTTTATAATGTTTCAAAAAGATAGAAAAGTAAATAACACTAGTTTGCTAGGTTATTACGCGGAAGTTAAGTTAATTAATAATTCCACTGAAAAAGCAGAATTGTTTTCATTAGGTTCTGAAATAACACCTAGTAGTAAATAAAGCACAAAAAGTGTAACTATATAGTTACGAATTAAATTAAATTAAATGGACAATATTAACTTTAGAACCTTTAAACAAGGTGACTATGAAACATGTTGTGAGTGGTGGAAATGGTGGTGGGGATCGTTTGGAGCAGAACCAATTAGAAGAGGGTTTTTACCGAAAGACGAAAGATGTTTTATAATTGAAAAAAATGACACGCCTGTTGCTGCGACTTTCTTAATACTATCATATGACATACCAGCGGTAGCTTGGACTACATATTTAGTTTCAAATCCAGATTACAGAGAGAAAGATAGAAGAGATATAATAGAAACGTTAATAAATAACGTAGAAAAGGAAGCTGAAAAATATGGGGTATTACAGTTGTTTACTGTTTGTGGAGATACACACATATCAAATATATACAAGAATTTAGAATGGGAAATGGCTCCTGCAAAATACGAGGCGTTCAAATACATAGAAAATAATTTGAGAAAAATAGATAAAAATTATGGGAAGAAAAGCAAAAGCTAAACAATCAGCATTAGAAGAAAAAATGTTTGCTGCCACTGAAGAACAGTTGGCGAAGTACAATAAAGAACAGGTAGTTCAACGTGAACTTTTAGAAGTGCAAAAAGGAAAATATAGACAGTTTCAATTTGAAAATCCATACGGTGGTATGCAAAATCAATTTGCCAATATGGAAAATCCATATGAAGAAGTCGCTGTTAATATGCGAACTGCTAACTTTCAAACGCAGCAAGGGCAGCAACAAAGAGCGAATATAATGAGCCAGTTAAAAGGCACTGCTGGTTCTAGTGGTATAGCTGGATTAGCTCAGGCAATGGCTAATCAAGGGCAATTACAAGCGCAACAAATAAGCGCTAGTATCGCGCAGCAAGAAGGACAAGGTCAGATGATGGCAAGACAAGCCGGCATGTCGTTGCAGCAGTTGGAAAGACAAGGTGCTGGACAAGCCGATATGGCTCAAAGAGGTGGTGCAGCTATGGTTCAATCTGCTGAAATGCAAA
>ERZ1046148.1303-NODE-1303-length-12796-cov-5.395730_pt1 | contig 12796 bp, 5 predicted proteins | sample MGYA00383090_ERZ1046148 | MGnify/ENA primary metagenome ERZ1046148 (study PRJEB29581, sample SAMEA5548360) | metagenome | biome: marine; feature: coastal; material: water | depth 25 m | study: Short-term variability in the microbial, nano- and picoplankton...
TCCACCTGATGAAGCAAAAATAAAACAAAAAGAAGCCTTCGAAGAACTTACAGAACATTATAAAAATTTAAATATTGAACTTGATAGAATGATTGAAGCTCAAGAACTTGGTGTTAATAATTTAGTTGGATCAATACAGCAAATAGGAAGTGCTTTTTCTTCTGTAGACTTAACTAAAGTTATAAGAGATTATAACTCTATGCTCCAACTGGGTAAAATTAACACTAAAGAAGGCGAGAAAATGGTCGCCGATACTGTCGCTAAACTTACTGTATTAGCAGGCGGCGATAAGAGAATGCAGCCCTTTATAGATAAATTAAAGGAAGGAAAGCATATAACTGATGACTGGATTGCTGAACAAGGTAAAACAGAAGATGGCGGTTTCATGGGATTAGCTAATGATATGATGGCAGCAGCCGCGGCTACTAAGTTATTAAGCGAACAACAAAAATCATTGAATGGTGCTATTAAGAGTGTAATGGGTAGTATTAAACAAAATAAATTTACTGATGTATTAAAAAACTATAAAACAGTACTAGAGACTATGAAGTTAAGATCTAGAGCTGCAGATGTAGGAATGACTGGATTGGAAGCAGGTAGGGATGCTGCAGAAGGTACGGCAGGTGAGTCGAAAAAGGCATATGAGGATTATGCGGCTAAAGGGTATACAAGCAGTTCAGCAGTAAAGAAATTAGCTAACTTGAAAGCGCAGATGGAATTAGATGAAAAGGCACATCAGCAGCAAATACAAAATGTTAAAGATGGTAAGAAGGCACAAAATGACTGGTTAGTGGCAAAAGGCAAAACTATAGATATTGAAACAAGTATAAATGCTTTGATTACTGAACAATTTTCAATCACACAAGACCTCTTAGATATAAAAATGGAAAGCGCAAAAATTAGTACAGTAGATCAGAGTGCTATTACAAAAAATTTGAGATTAGATAATTCGTATCTAGTGCAACAAAACAAATTAAGAGAAAGAAAACAAGAACTTGATTCCGCTACTCTAGCAATAACAATGGCGACTAATGAGCAGATGGCTGACTCTGAGTGGGTAGCTGCAGCAGAAGATGCAGAATTACAAGCAACTAAAAACCTAGCGATTGAAGATGAGCTTACAAAGAGATTAGAAGAAAGAGTTGAATGGCAAAAAATGATGAATATCCTAAAAGAGAAGGAGTACATTTGGAACCAAGCAATAGCCAATGATAGTAAAGATAACGCAAGAAGGGCAAGGAAGGCTGCTCAACTAGCAAAGGAACAGATGACGAATCAATCCAAATTCGCTCACGATACTATAGCGATAGCGAATCAGGCGGTAGATATAGGCATAGCACGATCAAAAGCAGCGGCGGCGCTGCGTAGTTATTGGGAAATGGGTTCGACAACTGAGGAGGACAAGGCAGCTAGAGACAAACAATGGCTGAGGTGGAAAGCATTAAACGAAGGGATTAAAGATGCAATCCAAGCTCAAAATATAGCTTGGAGAAATCAGCTAACTATTCTAAAAGATATTGCAGGCGTGAGAGCTCATGAAAACGACATGATTAAAGCTCGTCTCACAATGGGCGGACAGGGTATGTTTTATGGCGAAGCTTTTCAAGCCATGGGCAGACAATTTGGTGGTATTAACCCTAACGCTAAAAAACAACGAGAATTTTTAGGTTCGAAAGGAGCTAATAATTGTGGCGAGTTTGAACATAAAATAGCGGCAACAGAACTTGGAAAGTGGCAGAGTGATCAACTCCAAGCATTCCTGGATGATCCACGAGTTAGTGACGCCCAAAAAGCAACAGCGAAATCGACGGACTTCAAAGCAACCAGCGACCAAATGGCAATATTTGCTAAATCTGCCAAAGATGCTTCAAATAACTGGAAACAGGTAACAATAGAAGCAGCTCAAGTAGGCATCGAATTAGAACTAGCAGAGTCAATACAAGGTTCTATGGAATCAGCATTTCAAGGTATGTTTACAGCACTAATAGATGGTACTAAATCCTTTGGTGATGCTATGAAAGATATAATGAAACAGTTACTTGCAGACTTAGCAGCCGCTTATATGAAAGCTGCAGCTTTAAAGATGCTATCTTCAATGGGATTCGGTATGCCAGCAAGGTATGGAGGAGAACTAACCGGACCAGGGTATGCAGCAGGTGGAGTCGCAAATGGACCAAACTCAGGTTACTTAGCTACATTACACGGTAGAGAAGCTGTCGTTCCTTTAGGAAATGATAGAAGTATTCCTGTAGATATACGGGGTGCTAGTGGAAACGTAGTAAATGTATCTATAAGTATGCAAGGCGGACAATCTCAAACTTCAGCTTCGGGTGGTGGAGATATGCAAGCACTTGGAAGATCAATCGGTGGACTAGTTCAACAACATTTACAGGTAGAAATGAGACCAGGTGGGCTACTTAATAGACAAGGAGCAAAAGGTAGGGGCGGATAATGGCACAAGGATTAACAACAAATACAATAAATACAAATACATCTGGAGCGAGAGTTACTGGAGCAACTCCTGGTTCTACTATCTATGGCATGAGTGGACCAGTAATGTTCGATAAAGGCATATCAGAAAACCCCAAACCTAGAGTTTTAAAAGCACAATTTGGCGATGGATATGAAATGAGAGTCAGAGACGGCATAAATAATACTCCTAGAACATGGAGTTTAGTATTTAATAATAGAACTAGAGAAGATATTGATAATTTATATAGATTCTTTATAGTTCTTGCAAGTGTGGATACTTGTAGATTGACCGTACCTGATACAACCGCAGTATCCGTTGGTAGTGACGGATCTACAACTGACGTAGAAGAAGCAGTAACAGTAGTAATAGAAGAATTTACTAGAACTATGGGAAATACCCTCTATTATTCTTTAACTTGTACAGCCAGAGAGGTTTTTGAGTAATGTCACAACCCATACTAGGCACTAATAATGCATTAGTTACAGATGTACAAGGACAATCGCAGGCTAGTGCATATGTCGTTGTCTATGAGATACAATTACCCGATAGTAATATTGGGGGAACTGGAATAGATAAACTATTTTTTCACGATGGTCGAAATGGCACTAGTGATATTACTTGGTATAGCTTAGATAATGAATCAGATTTTGGATCGAGTTCTTCAAGTAAATACAGCGTAGCTACCTACACAGCTTTACCTATAGAAAGTGAAGGCTGGGAAGTTAGAGGCTCTGGCACAGGAAGCTTACCTCGCCCTACAGTACGAATGGGTAATATAAATCAATTTTTTAAAACATACTTAGCAGACTGGGACGACTTAGTAGGGGCGAAAGTAATTAGAAGAAAGACTCTTCAAAAATACCTAATTGGTGGAAGCGCAGCTGCAAATCCTCCCATAGAATTTAATAGAGATGTTTTCTATATAGAGAGAAAATCTACTGAAACACCTATACTGGTCGAATTTGAACTTGTTTCTGCATTTGATGTAGAGGGAGTCCAATTACCTAGAAGAAGTATTATAGCAGCACGCTGTCCTTGGAAGTATAAAGATACGACACAAGGTGGTTGTCGCTGGAATCAAGATAGTAGATTAGTTGAAGGTGTTGGAGATCCTTTATATTATGATAAAGACGATAATATAATTGCCAAAGATGCAGCTAATCCTGGTACTTATGAATACGGTTTTTGGGGTAAGCAAGACAATCCAGATACAGACCCTTTAGATGCAACCAGTGGTACAACTATTAGAACAGCAACTTTATATAAACATAATGTATCCTACGCTGTAGGAGCTTATGTAGAATATCAAAGACCTATAGGAAGTTTATACCCAATTACTTCTATGACTGAAAATGCAACGGATAGAGTAACTATTACTGTACCAGAAGCAACTGTAGATGAATTCGATGCAGGAGACTGGTTAGTTATTAAAGGAGCTACGGCTGAAAGTTGGAATCATAAAAATGTTCCATTATATATTGAATCTAAGAATGAAAATGGGGCAAGTTCAACTCTTGTAGTTCAAACAGATAGTAGTGCAACAGGAACCTTATCTACTGCAGGATATATTCAAGGTTGTAGAAATACTCTATATAAATGTATAAGAGCGCATACAATCATGTCAGGAGATGCTATTGATGACTTAGTAAAACCTACTAATATATCTTATTGGGAATTTGGGGATATTTGCGGTAAACGTTTAAGCTCGTGTTCAAAACGATTTGCCTATGTCGCTAACGGTGGAAAAGTAGATATAGTTCATGTAAAAATGGTCAATGGAGTACTGCAAGGGGGAGCGGGGTATACTGGTCAACCCACAATAACATTTACGAATCATGCTGATGAGACCTCTCCTGCAGGAAGCGGAGCAGCAGTTAGAGCTAACGGAACAGAGACTGATAATTCTGGTTCTGTAACAGGGGGAGTAATATTAACTTTCACAATAACGAATGGAGGTTCTAATTATTCACACAATCCAACAATTGCTATATCAGGCGGCGGTGCCTCATCAAATGCTCAAGCAGAAGCCAGAGTTAAACATCAATCAACAGATAATGTGGCACTACCTTTTGGTGGTTTCCCAGGAGCAAGTTTCGGATAATGATCGAACCAGTACTAGAACAAGTAAAAGCCTATGTATACAAAGAAGTAGACAAGGAAGCCTGTGGCTTATTAGCCGTAAGAAAAGGGCGAATTAAATTTTTCCCTTGCGAGAATAAAGCAGAAGATCCCCGACAAGATTTTGTAATTGATCCTTATGACTATAAAGAAGTTGCAGATGAAGGAGATGTCGTGGGCGTAATACATAGTCATCCTAATGCAGAGCCTACACCCAGTCCAGTAGATAGAGCTGCATGTAATAGATTAGGAATCCCTTGGTATATTTTTGGCTGGAATGATGAGTGGGTAAAACTAGAACCCCAACAAGAGTCTTTTGATTTAATTGGAAGACCTTTTGTATTTGGCGTGTATGATTGTTATACAATAGTAAAAGATTATTTCGCCAAGCAAGATATCCACTTTAAACCTGATTGGGACTATGAGTGGGAATTTTGGGAAAAAGGAAAAAATTATTATCTAGAAAGATATGCAAGTGAAGGCTTTACTAAAGTACTAGATGGTAGTCTACAGAGGCATGATGTCATTTTAATGGCACTAAATGCAGATACTACCAATCACGCAGGAATATATGTAGGCAGAGGGAAGATGTTACATCATGCCCCACAAAGATTATCCTGCAGAGACAATTATCACGGAATATGGAATCAAATATCCAGAGCAGTATTAAGACATAAGAAATTTCAATGAGAAAAGTTTATTTAGAAGGAATATTAGGAGAGAAGTTTGGGGAAGAGTGGAACCTAGCAGTAAACTCGCCCGCAGAAGCCGTGCAGGCTATTGCAGCTCAACGTTCTGGATTTAAGCAATTTTTAATTGAAGGAGAAAACATACAAGGATATGATGTCTTAGTTGGAGATGAACAAATAGGTGTAGAAGAATGTCTTTTATCAAATCCTAGTATGAGTCAATCATATACTTTTGCTCCAGTGATTGCTGGTAGTAAAAATGCAGGAATAATGATGGTACTTGGAGTAGCTCTAATAGCTATGACAGGTGGATTTGCAGCATTTGGGTATGCTGGTATGGCAGGTGGAGGTCTTACAGGAGCAACTTCACTAACTGCCGCACAAATAGCAGCAGGTGGAGCAGCAACATCAGGATTAACAGCAGGTGTGACAATAGCAGGTGGAGTTACCGCTGCTCAAGCCGTAGCTGTAACTCAAGGACTGGCGGTGGCAGCTGGGGGAACAGCAGGTATGGCAATGGCAGGAGCTTCATACTTAGGAATGGGTTTATTACTTGGAGGAGCTTCCATGATGTTAGCTCCAGATACTCCTGACGGAAATAATGCTACACAAGCAGAAAACTATTTATTTTCAGGTCCAATTAACACAGTTAAACAAGGAGAACCTATCCCTTTAGTTTATGGAAGAATAGTAACAGGATCTAAAACTGTTATGGGAAGTTTATTTACTACTAGTTCTAATAATGAATCTCAAGTTTCAAAAAGTAGGAAACTAGTAGGTATAGGTGGGTTTAGAGATGATGGAGATAAACATGGATTAAATTCTACTACACAAAGATACCAATGGGGATGGCATAGTGGATGGGGAGGTCCAGGCCCTCATGGGGGAATGCCAGGCGGAGAGGGCTACTCATAATGGCTAAAGATAGAAATTTAATAAAAGTCGTAGGCTCTGGAGGTAAAGGAGGAGGCCGTGAACCGTTTGAAGCAGATGATAATATGTTTGCTCGGCAACACGCAGCCTTTATAGATGCTATAGCAGAGGGGCCAATTAAAGGGCTCGTTTATGGAGACGCGTCCATACTAGTAGATGAAACTAGGATTAGAGATGTTAACCAACGAACAGGGCAACGATCTGCCGCTTCCAATGTACAGAACTTTAGAATTGTAGAAGCAAAAGGATTAGCAAATCAAACTCCTAATGCAGATTTTTTCCATTCATTTCCGTCAGCCGCAGCAGTCGAAGAAATAGGAAGCGCTGAATTAAAATTAAATGAACCTCAATATCATACTATATCTAGCGGATCTTTTGAGAAAAACAATGCCGATTATATAAAAATTACTATGTCTACTACAGGCATGGTAAAAATTACAAAAAAAGGAGATCAATCAGGAGATAGAAGGACGGCTAATGTTAGTTTCAATATCGACTTTAGGTATACAGATAATGACGGGGTACTAAAAACTGTTAGAAAATTTACTACAGGTTTTCAAGGTAAAGTAAGTGGTAAATATGCACACACTTTTGGTTTCAATATAGAAAATGATAAAGCTGCCAATGGAATGGTAGATTGGGCAATAAAGGTAACAAGAGTTGGTGGAGATAAGTCAAGTGATACATACGAAGTCTCAAACTCAATTTATATAGATAGTATAGAAGCTTCAATAGCAGATAAGTTAGAATATCCCCATACCGCATACATAGCAGGTGCTATAGATGCAGAAGCCTTTTCAAGTATTCCTGCAAGAGGGTATGAGATTGATGGTAAGTTAGTACAAATTCCAAGCAATCATTTCCCTGTAGACTACAACGGGCGTAAAGTAACTGTTGCTAGTGTTAGTAATTTTGCAGTAGGAGACTCTGTAGAACAGGCCGCTATTTCTATTAGTAGTATAACAGCAGAATTTGCTAATAAAGAAACGAAGTTAGAGGACGATGACGGTAATGCTATCAATGGCGATGCTGATGATGGATATTTAGCAACAGCAACTTGTACTGCTCATGGAATAAAAATCGGTAATGTCTTTACTGCAGTAATAGCGGGAGTAACTTCAGATACAGACTTTTGGAACGGTACTTTTAATTGCGAAGCAACAACTGCGACACAATTTACTTATACATTAAACGCTCCACCCACATCAACTACAGATTCTACATTAAAAACCTTATCATCTACTACAGCAGCAGGAACAAAAACAGCTTCAGTATTTACTGGAGGTCTAATTGATAAGATTGATGATGGTAGCACTAAGTATCTTTATTTAAGGAATGTATCTCCTACCTCTAGTATTCTTTTAGGGGCAAATATAACTAATGGGGGTTCCGGTTCTTCAGCTGTTTCAGCAGTAGAGCAAGTACTTATTCCTGCTAACTATAGAAGAAATAGTGCAACTGAAAAAGTTGCAGATAAAGAACATGATTGGGACGGTACTTTCTATCAAAGTTGGTGTAATAATCCAGCGTGGGTATACAATGATATAATGACTGATAAGATTTATGGACTAGGTAATTACTTAAGTCAAAATCAAGTTAATAAATGGGAATTATATAGTATAGCTAGATATTGTGATGAATTAGTACCTGCTGGCGTAGGAGCTGCAGATTTACTTAGTTTATTTACTACTAATGATGCCAATTATACGGGGGCAACAGGAGAGTATGAGCCTAGATTTTCTTGTAATTTAGTAATAGCTGGAAAACAGAACGCATTTAAAGTACTAAATGATATAACAGGTGTATTTAGGGGAATGACATATTGGTTAAATGGAGAAGCCTATATTGTACAAGACTCAGAAAAAGATCCAGTATATCAATTTACTACTGGTAATGTTTTAAATGGTGAATTTAAATATGAAGGTACAGCAAATAAGACTAGAACTAATCAGGTAATAGTAAACTGGAATAATCCACAAGATTATTATAGACCCAGAGCGGAAATAGTAGAGCTAGAAGAAACACTACAAAAAGATTCAGAATTTCTTAAAACAGATTCTATAACTGCTTTTGGTTGTACATCAAGAGGACAAGCCAGACGTTTAGGTAAATGGAAACTTTTAAGTAATAATTTACATACTAATACCATTACTTTCGGTACTAGTATGAATGCTGCATTTATAAGACCTGGTGATATAATTCAGGTTATGGATAACCAAAAATCTGGTAAAAGTTGGGGTGGTAGAATAAAAGCAAGTTCTTCTACTTCAAGTATAAAACTAGATAGACAATGGGACAAAGAAACAGATTATAATTATAATGACTATCAAGTTACTTTAACTTTTGTAGGGTACAAAGCAATGCTAGCGCAGGATACTGCAACTATTGAAGTTCAAGGATCAAATGTTACTTACCTAAGAGGGCAAGAAATTACTAATTGGAGAGATTCTGATGGTATTATTGATTCTACTACTGCTGATTCCTATGCATATGGTTGGGAGGACGGAGATGGAGATATTACTATTGATAGTGAAGAAAAAGCTGCCAATGTATTTGATAAAGACGGTAATATGGTCTTTATTCAATGGACTCCCTTTACTCAAACAGAAACTAAATTCATAGACAACAGCGATAATGCAGATCCTAGTAATTTAACTATAAGTACTGCTGGACTTAACAGTGCTATTTTTTCAGAAGCTCCTGCAACAGACTCAATGTGGATTATTTCACGATCTGCTATTTCAACAGGAAAAGCCAAAGAAGAAGCTAAATTATATAGAGTACTACAAATATCAGAAAATGAGAGTATGGAATTTGAGATACAAGCACTAGAGTATAATGCTTCAAAATTTGATTCAGTTGATAAGAATGAAGCCTTAAATCCAGATCGAACAATTATTCTACCTTCTTCTGCCTTAAAAGTGCCTCCAGTTACTAATATAGGATATCAGGCTTCCTTACTTAAACTAAACGATAATGATGCCTCTTCAAACCGTATAACTTTTAGCTGGGATCCTCCCAGAAATATAGACGATGCTATGCCTTATAAATTCGTTAGAGAGTATGAAGTTTATTATGCGGAGGACGGGCAAGATTGGAAACATGCAGGAAATACCTCAAATACTTCTATAGACCTAGACGGTAAAACCAGTGGTAGATATTATGTAAGAGTGTTTACGAAAAGTGTTCAAGAGAGACGATCTGAACCTACAACAGCTAATCTATTAGTAAATTTCCAAAGAGCAGTAGGACCGAGTGAAGGAACCGTTGGTAACGGAGACTTTACTATAAATAAAATCGGTACTATTAGTGGTGGTTATTCTATAGATGGAGGTAAAGTTACTTTCAGCCCAGCCAATCAACAACATGACGATGGTAGAAATTCACATACAGTAACAGGACAGCCTCAATTAGACTTCACAGGATTAGATCATACTTCAACTACTGGTGGAGATACTGGGTATGTCTACATGGATCATCATTTAAATAACTTTTATGCAATAGCACATGATGAAACATCAGATCAATTTTATGCAGTAGGCGGATCGCCTTTTGCAACAGGTACAGGAACAATTACTTGTACACCAAATATGACTAGCACTGCAACTCACACTCCTAATCATATACTAGGATTGGACAGTAGTAACTTTGACCCAGAATTAGCAGTCGATAATATACTTAAGTTTACTACAACATCTCCTACAGTTAATCATTACCATAGAGTAAGAACTCTAACTTCTGATTCGGAAATTATAGTAGATCCAGCAGTAAAAGTTACTATAGTAGATGGAGATAATCAAGCCTTTAGTAAAAACACTTTCCATGTAGACTATCAAAATGATACTATAATAGGAATGGTTACGAAAACAGGTGCTTCAACTTATGAGCTAACTCAATATGGAATATCAAAAGGGCAAGGAGCTTATAATGTTCAGGGAACTAATGAATCTCATACTTTCGCAGCAGATTCTGATGGTTTAGTAACTACTTCACACTACGCAGCATACACTAATACTTATACAGTAGAAAGAGATGGAGAAGCCTTTACATACGCAGCAAGTGGAACAGTAGCAAGTACTTTTGGATTAACCTGTACAGCAGTAACGGGGTTAGATGCAACTAGTGATGTAAATATATCTGGAACAGGTGTAATTACAATAGATGATGAGTCTTTAAATGACGCTGACCAATTCGCAGCAACTGCGACTATAGTAGTTAAAGATTTACAAAGAGATTATACTATTAGTACTAGAATCATCTCTTTTACTAAAGCAGGAACAGGAGCAGACGGAGCGGTAGGAGCAGGCGGAAATAATGTAAGTATAGTATCATCTCACTATACTGTTATATATGATACTGATGGTTTAAATCCAACACCAAGCACGGGTACAGATATTACTATAACAGCAAATTCAGGAGGCTTTACTGATGCGTGGTTTAAATTTACAGGGACTACTTCAACAGGCACAACTTATGAAACCGCTTATACAAATGGTACTGGAGCAAATCAAGATACCTTTACATTTCAAGTTCCCGCAGATATTGATGACTTTAGTAATCCTACTACTATAACAGTAAGTGTTTCCGAAAATGGTGGAGAATCTGATAACACAGTAGAAGTAGCCTCAGATAGTCTAACTATAGCAGCTATTAAATCAGGAACCGATGCGTATACGGTAGTAAATACAAACCAAGCGCACGCAATCCCTATTGATACTAATGATAGTAACGCTGTAACTTATACAGGATCTGGAACAGACATAAAAGTATGGAAGGAGCAGCTGTATTAGAAGCTACAACAGGAACTGTAACAGCAGGTAAATTTAAAGTTACAGCTTCAGGAACAGGAATTACTCCTTCTTCTACTAATGGTGTAGTTTCAAATATTCTTACTACTCCTTCAACACCTACTAATGAAACTATAAGATACGTAGATCATAATAGTATTTCAGCAAATACAGCAGAGATTGAATACTCTATAAATATTGAAGGAAGTCAGACTATTACAACAAGTCAAACTTTCAATAAGAATGCTACTGGAGAAGATGGTACTCCCGGATTAAATAATGGTATTGTTTATCTATATAAACTTCATACTAGTAGTAGCAGTGCTCCTGCTAAACCAGATAGTGGAAGTTCAACCTATACTTTTGCAACGAAAGCTTTAACAGAAACAACTTCAGGAGACTGGGATAACTGGGTAAAAGACATTCCTACGAAGACTGAGGCTAACCCTTATATATGGGTTACTGCAGCCACCGCTTCTGGTACTGGAACTACTGATACTATTCCTTATAGCGAATGGGTAACTCCTGTTTTATATTCTGCAGAAGGTTATCAGACAGCGACTATTTATCTATATCAACGGACTAGTAGTGCAACCTCTCCCAATAAACCCAATAATAATTTAACTTGGACTTTTGCATCCGCCGCATTTACGGTAGCTGATGGAGACGATGATAAAGATGATTGGACTGAAGTAATTCCTAGTAGTGGAGGGGACTATTTACATACCACTACAGCAACAGCTCTAGCAATAAATGCTGATGCTACAGATATAATAGCAGAATCTGATTGGGCAACCCCAACAGTTTTTGCTCAGAGTGGTACTCATGGATTAAATAATGCAACAATAAGTTTATATTATCTTAATAATGATAGTAGTAGTGCACCAACACTTATAAATAATAATTTTTATTGGAACTTTGCAAATAAAAAGTTAGTTCAATCAAGTGGTACAACAACAACTTTAGCGGATACCCACGGTTCACTAGACGGTTGGAAACAAGCTTTTCCAGCTACTACAGATACTTTGGGAGTAAGATGGGTTACAATGGCAGTAGCTTCTGCTAATAGTGGAGAAGATACAATAGCAGCAGGCGATTGGTCTGCCCCTGTTGTAATAGGCGACGATAAGAGTGTAAAAAAACATCAAGTAGACTTATATAAACGAGATACAGATACTACACCCCCAGACGATCCAGATAATAATTTATACTGGAATTTTGATAACGGGCATTTAGTAGTATCATCGGGGTCAACAACTAATTTAGCTGATACCCACGGTTCACTAGACGGTTGGACACAAGTTATTCCAGCTACTGGAGATGATTATATATTTAAAATTAGTGCAATAGCTTTAGGAAATGCTAGTGCAACTGAAGACACAATAGAACCCGATGATTGGTCAGCTGCTTCTTTAATAGGTGTTCCAGGAGATCCCGGACAGGGTACTAAGTATGTAAGTTTATATAAATTAAATGATTCAACTATAACTACAAATACTTTTGGTACTTTTGCTGATCCAACTAGTGAGGCTGAAGCAGGATGGACTCTTGCAGTTCCTGATATTGGAACTACCTCTGGAAATAAAATTTATGTAACTACTCGTACCTTTACTAGTGATGGAGGGGGTGTAGGTACTTGGACAGCTCCTGTAGTTCATTCAAGTATTACTACAGGAAGAAAAGTAGCAGAACTTTCAATATACAAATATCATACTTTTAGTAATAATACAACTACAATTCCTACTGCACCAACCACAGGAACATATAATTTTAGTACTAAGGTAGTAGCTAGTCTA